>SMVB01352373.1_pt1 | contig 65941 bp, 62 predicted proteins | sample 2456461 | NCBI WGS metagenome assembly SMVB01 (sample SAMN11095934, study PRJNA526329) | marine sediment metagenome | biome: Marine sediment; feature: Surficial sediment; material: Deep marine sediment; isolation source: Hadal surficial sediment | place: Pacific Ocean | collected 2014-05 | depth...
CAACAGAATGTTGGGAAACAGATAAGTTATGGTGGTTTCAATCCATTTCATCAGTCAACTCACATCTGACCGGCTGAACCAATATTAGGTCCGGTCTGTCTGGGCCTCGTCCGTTAGGGATGGCGACTGGAAGCCACCGATTATTATCTCCCGATTAAGCGGTTTCAATGAGGCGTAGTTCACAGACTGATGCGAACTAGTTCCTCCATATGACGAAGCTCATGATGAATGTGGATAGGCAAGAGGTTACTCAGCAGCCAAAACCCGAACCTCAACCCGAGCCCCGGGAACGGCTAACTCAGTAATCCCGATCGCTGTCCAGGCGGGCCACGGTTCCGATAGCACCTCATCTCGAACCTTCATGAATGCGGCGAGATGCTCCTGCAAGCCCACGTGATAGGTTGTAGATTCCACGATGTTGTCGTAGCTAAGGCCCGCTTCTTCCAGGATGCGGCCCACGGCGGCCCAGGCGTTGCGGAACTCCTCTTCCGGCGAGTCGGGAATGCTGCCGTCTGGGCTTGTGCCGATCTGTCCGGAGCAGATGACCAGTCCCGAAGATCGTACCGCCGGGGCGAAATGGAAGTTGTCGTAGCTGGGCTTGTCCGGTTCGGGAAGGATGACGTCTCTAGCCATCGGGATTCTCCGCGGTGGTCGTCTTGCGAGGAGAATGCATCATAAAGGACGTGTGGGCGAACAGTAAAACACTCGTCCATAATGTGCATCACCCTTATAAGTGGTGTTTAGAGAAGTCCGATGTTGAAATATACCGAACCACACCTGGTGAGCGATGCTCAACGTCTCGAGTTTCTCGAGTTTGCGTTGGAGCTAACTGAGCAGGCGGGGCGGGTAATACTGCCGTTTTTTCGTACCGATCTGGAGGTGGAAAACAAGCTGTCCGATGGTCGCTTCGATCCGGTCACCGAAGCCGATCGTGCGGCGGAAATGGTCATCCGCCGCGGCATTCAAAAAATGTTTCCCGAACACGGGGTGCTTGGTGAAGAGTTTGGGTTCAGCCAAGGCAATGGCCTGACGTGGGTGATCGATCCTATCGACGGTACTCGTGCATTCATGGCCGGCATGCTGCACTGGGGGGTATTGCTTGCTTTGTTCGATGGCCAGCGGCCGATACTCGGAGTGATGCACCAGCCGTTCACCAGGGAGTTTTTTGCTGGCGATTGTCGCAACGCTCACTATCACTGTGGTGAAGTGTCTCGCCCACTGCAGGTGCGTACCTGTGGTGGTTTGGAGGATGCGGTGCTCACCACGACGAGCCCAAGACATTTTGCCGGTCAGGAACGCCACGCGTTCACACGGCTGGAAAACAAGGCGAAGCTCACCCGTTACGGTGGCGATTGCTACATCTATGCCATGCTGGCGATGGGGCAGGTAGATCTGGCGACCGACTCCAGTTTGAATCCACACGACATTCAGGCGCTCATGCCCATTATCCAGGGGGCTGGTGGTGTGATAACCACCGCCGACGGAGGAGATGCCAGCATGGGTGGATTTGTGATTGCAGCCGGTAGCGCCGAGCTTCTTGAGCAAGCGCTGGCGGTGGTGGGTGAAGGCGTGGGATCGTGAAGCTGGAAGGGATTAAAGTTATCGATCTGTCATCGTTTCTGCCGGGCCCCACGGTAACGCAGATGATGGCGGACCATGGTGCCGAAGTAATCAAAGTTGAAAGCCTGGGCGAGGGCGAACCCAATCGGCACATTGGTCCGCGGCGTGGCGATGAAACGGTCTATTTCGCGTGTACGCACCGCGGTAAGCAGAGCCTGTCGCTAAATCTGAAGGATTCGCGCGGCGTGGAGCTTTTCATGGAGTTGGCTCGAAGCGCGGACGTGATCGTGGAGTCGTTTCGCCCGGGCGTGGTCGCGCGTCTGGGGGTGGACTACGACAAGGTAGTCCAAGTGAAGCCAGACATCGTCTATGCCTCCATCTCGGCGTTCGGTCAGGATGGGCCGCTGGTGCTGAATCCTGCCCACGATCTGGCGGTCGAGGCGATGTGCGGGCTGTTGTCCAACAACACAGATTCCAACGGCAAGCCGGTGATGCCCGGGCTACCGTCTGGCGACATGCTTGCCGCCACGCTCACGCCACGCTCACGCTATCGGGCATTCTTATGGCCTTGCTACGGCGCTCGCAGACAGGCGAGGGCGACTACCTCGATGTGGCCATGATGGATTCCATACTATCGTGCATGCCAAACAGCATGGGGGCCGTGTTTGCCGAGCAGCGGCCGCCGATTCCGAGCGAAGAGCGGATATGGGGTGGCAATGCCATGTACCGCATCTACGAAACCCAGGATGGCCAGCACGTCGTGCTGGGCGGTTCGGAGCTGAAGTTCGCCCGCAACCTGCTCACCGCACTCGATCGCAAAGATCTCATTGCGTTATGCGAAGCAGACCCCGGTCCGGCTCAGGTGCCGGTGGTTGAATATTTCACGGCGCTGTTCAAGAGTCGAACCCAAGAGCAATGGGTGGCGTTCTTCGCAGAACTCGATGTGTGCTTTGCGCCTGTGAACAACCTTCGTAAGGGGCTCGATCTTGCACAGACCCGGCATCGCGATATGTGTATCGAGGACGAAAACGGCCACGAGCATCTAGGCATTCCGATCAAGTTTCGCAAGGAACCAGGCGAGGTTCGATTTTCTGCGCCGGGGCACGGTGAACATTCATCGCAGATCCTGACCAGCCTGGGTCGTTCGTCCGCAGAGATCGCGAGCCTGCGCAGCCACGGTGTCATCTGAGGGATGTGCGGTATCGGCGATGGGCTCCCTTGGCCGTCAGCATGTGATGCCCACGTGCATTGAAGGAACTAGGCCTTTGATTTCGGGGAGATGTAGCAATGAGTGCATTCGCAAACGCCACAAGCTTCTTTGAGGCCTGTGAGGCCCCAAAGGCGTGGGAGGGTTGCAGAGAATTCGTGGCCTAGCGCGCAGCCTTTATCGCGCAGTCTGAACCCATCGCCGAGATCAGCTCCGGTGAGGGATATTGCGAGTGGATGGCTGCCTTTGCAACGATCACCGCAGCGGGCGCAACGTACGACTTGCATACGTCCTGCTACGATGAAGCAACGAGAACCGCCATGTTCTTCGCTACCTACCGTGCCATCCATTCTGGTGAAGGTGGGCCCGTGCCACCAACGAACAAACAAACGAACTCCCACTGCGTTTAAGTCGACCGCCGGCCTTCATCCGAGAATCCGGTTGGAAGCTGGTGTACGCTGTTGTCGGAAAGGCGTACAGGAAGCGAAAAGATGGACTTTGGTATTGCTCTGGCCACGACAACCGAGTCGTGGAAGCTGGCCCAACGAGCTGAGGCATTGGGATTTTCCCACGCCTGGTTCTACGACACGCAGCTTTTGAATCCGGACGTATTCATTGGGATGACGATGGCGGCGATGAACACCAGCCGCATTCGGTTGGGCACGGGGGTGCTCATTCCCAGTAACCGCATCGAACCGGTCACCGCGAATGCTTTGGTTACTCTGAACAAGCTCGCCCCGGGTCGCATCGATTTCGGGGTCGGAACGGGTTTCACCGGGCGGCGCACCATGGGCTTGCGCGCAATTCCTCTTAAGTCGATGAAGACGTACATACAGCGCGTGCAGAAACTTGTGTTGGGCGAGCCGATCACGTGGGATTTCGAAGGTGAATCCCACGACATCGCTTTCCTCAACCCGGATTTCGGTCTGATCAACGTCGAGGATCCCATCGAGTTGCATGTGTCGGCCCTCGGACCGCGAGCGCGGCGTGTTGTCGCCGAGCTTGGGGCCGCTTGGTTGAACTTCGGGGCGGAAGAATCCGCCGCCGTTGCCACGTTGGGCGACATGCGTCAGGCCTGGTCAGAGGCGGGACGCAAACCCGCCGATCTGTACAGCACGATGTTTGCATTGGGTTGCGTGTTGCAACCTGGGGAGGCGATTGATTCGGAGCGGGCAGTCGCTCAGGCGGGGCCATGTGTCACCGTATTTTTCCATAACCTGGTGGAGACCAGCGAACCAGGTTCCATGGAGAGCGTGATCGGTAAGGATCTGAGTGATCGCCTGGAGCAGTATCGGGAGATATATCTGGGTTACCCCGAGGAGCGTCGACACCTGCTCAATCATCGGGGTCATCTGATGTTTCTGCGCCCTGAGGAACGGTTCCTGGTGACCGCCGATATGATCGATTCGCTTTCTCTGACCGGCGAAAAGGCTGATCTTGCCGAGCGCGTGCGCAACCTTGAAGCAGCAGGCTACAACCAGCTCACGATTCAAATGGTCGAAGGTCACGAATCCGCATTGGACGACTGGGCGGAAGTCTTCTCGCTTTAGAACCCTAAGCCCAGTTCCATATGTACGTCGCTGCAGTGGGCGATAAACCACGTAGATGCAGCAGTGAGTTACATCCCGAGACCGACGATGGGATACAGCGCTCGACGGCGGGCCGAAACGGATCTCGTCGAGGTCGCCGCTGGGATTCCAAGCCGACGATAAGCAATTTCTGTCAGACGAATTGCGTTCCGTCCAGCGGGCCGCGCGTTGGCGCGTGCATGAGGTAAAAATGCAGCCGCCCGGCGGTGCGATTGTCAGACAATCGCTCACCGCTGGGAAAAGCTGTCCATTTCTGCCGCCAATCCACAACTTATCCACAAGCGTGATCTGTTTTTAGCACCTATGTTGGGAATCTGCGACTGGGTGCTCATCAAAAGGTTGCGCCTGTTATCGGTGATCGATCCCGCGGAGATCTAGCATTTTCACTACACGTCCGAAGGGGATTTTTTGGACGTAACTTCGTTGGCTGACCATAGGGACAACTGGTTGCCAACCTCAGACGGCGTTGCTTCGTCTGCGAAATGAGAGACGCGAAGATGTATCCGCACATTTTGAGAGCCAGCTTGCTGGTCGGGCTTGCGGGGTTACTCATCGCCTGTTCGGGCGAAACAGAAAAGAACGATGGATTCATTGTGTCTGGGCTCGTTGGCGACGCTTCGCTTGTGGGGGCCGCCATCACAGTCGCAGATGCGAACGGCGATACGATTGTCGAAACTCTGAGCGACGAAGCGACTCGATACGAAGCGCAGATTCCGCCTGACACGCCGATGCCCCTGACGATAACGGCGAAGGATGGCGTAGATCTGGTCACCGGCGGCGCGAACGAGTTCGACCTGGTGGCGGTCGCGTTTGCAACATCGCAGACGGTCAACGTCTCACCCTTGACGACGTTGGCAACTCGAATGGCCGAGTGTTCCGGTGCAATTTCACAGACGAGCATCGACCGTGGTTGGTCTCTCATCGAAGCCGAGTTGGGTATGGGTCTCGACTTCTCGGTCAACCCTATGACGCAGCCCATTTCGACGAGCAACGCAGCACAGCTCATCCTCGCCAACGAAGCGCTGCGGGAAATCCTGCGTCGAGTGCGCTCCGCGCTGGCCGGGAGCGGCGCCGACATATCGTCGGACGAGATACTCAGGCAAATCGCCTGTGACCTGGAGCACGATGCTGTTCTCAATGGTGTTGGGCCAGGCGCCGACGCGCGCACGACGGCGACGTTCCGTGCGGCGCAAGCTGCAGTGCTGCTGGAAATAGTCGCAGGGGAATTACACGTCGATGGGCAAAATATCACGGCGTTTCTGGATCTCGCGATTGAAACGGTACTGGGATCAATCGGCGTCTCGGTGAGCGATGTAGCCGTTACCGATGCGCTGGTGAGCCAGTCCCGGGCAGCACTTTCACTGTTTCTCGTGCAACTGCCCGATGAAGAGATTCTCACGCTGACCATGCTCCTGGGGGGTTCCAATGCTGCAACGGTGGCGGTGGATGTTGCCGCCACGCTGGACGCGGCCTATCAAATAGTGCTGTGGGGCATACCTGATCGGATCGCTCTGGCGGATTCGAGCGAAATTTCTGCGCTCATGAGTCGAATGAGCCAACAGGCAACCGCAACCGTTCCGGTGATCTCGTTCGCCGCATCCCAGAAGATGGTGGACAACGGCTCGGCGACGACGCTGAGTTGGGCTTCCGCCGACGCTGATCGCTGCTCTGCCACGGACGGCTGGGCCGGGGAGGTGGGCCTTGACGGGTCCTTTACGACCGCGGGCCTCACCCACACAACGGACTATGTCCTCGAATGTGTGGGCCTGGGTGGAAGCTCGATTGCGACTGTGCAGGTGGTTGTGATAAATCCTGATCCTGCGCCTGCGACCACTCTCAACGTTCAAAATCAGACGGTTAATGCCGGCAGCGCGACAACGCTGAACTGGTCGTCGGTAAATGCCGATCAATGTCAGGCCGATGGGGCATGGACTGGGCCCAGGCCGACCTCGGGCAGTGAGTCAACGGGTGCACTGAATAGCACACAGACCTTCACGCTTACCTGTTCGGGTAGCGGCGGCAGTGATACCGCCAGCGTCACGGTCACGGTCGATGCACCGCCGCCCTCAACGCCGATCCCCACGGTCACGCTGAGCGCTGCCGATGCGCTGATCGACTCAGGCGCCTCGACGATGTTGAGCTGGTCATCAACCGATGCCACGGGGTGCGAGGCAAGCAACGGCTGGTCGGGATCACGGCAGACCTCGGGCGGTCAAACTGTAGGACCACTAACGACGAATACGACGTTTACCCTGACCTGCACCGGAGCCGGAGGCTCCGCGAGCGCGTCAGCCACGGTGCAGGTGAACGCCGCCCCGCAGCCAGCCGTTTCGCTGAGCGCCGCCGATCAGCTCGTCGATCACGGCGGTTCGACAACGCTCACCTGGACCTCGAGCAATTCAACCAGTTGCTCTGCCAGCGGTGGCTGGTCGGGATCACGGCAGACCTCGGGCGGTCAAACTGTAGGACCACTAACGACGAATACGACGTTTACCCTGACCTGCACCGGAGCCGGGGGCTCCGCGAGCGCGTCAGCCACGGTGCAGGTGAACGCCGCCCCGCAGCCAGCCGTTTCGCTGAGCGCCGCCGATCAGGTCGTCGATCACGGCGGTTCGACAACGCTCACCTGGACCTCGAGCAATTCAACCAGTTGCTCTGCCAGCGGTGGCTGGTCGGGTAGCAAAGCCACCAGCGGCAGCCAGCTGGTAGGGCCGCTGAACGCCAACACCACGTTTACGCTCACCTGCTCGGGAGCCGGAGGCAACGCGGTGGCGATGATCGGTGTGAACGTATACGGCCTGTTGAGCCTTAGCTGGTTGGCGCCGACGGAAAACGTGGACGGCAGTGCGCTCACGGACCTTGCCGGATACAAGATTTATTACGGTGACAGCAGCCGAAGCTACTCGAACTCTACCGACGTGAACGATGCCAATGCCACCAGCTTCAGCTTTACGCTGCCCTCAGGATCGTACTACGTGGCAATGACGGCGTTGGATGTCGACGGCAACGAAAGCGCGTACTCGAACGAGGTGTTGAAGACCACCAATTAGCTGCATCACACGGACGTTGTAAGTACTCGACAAACGCGGGATGCTAACCCGGCTTCGGATCAGAGGACGGATACGCGATGGCGCTGCAGTTTGGGATCTCCTTCGGGGGTGGAGATCCTGAATACGTTCGAGTACGGCGTTGGCCGTTTCGCATTGGGCGCAGTCCGAAATGCGATCTTTTTTTGCCCAACTCTTCGCGCATCTCGCGCCTGCAGGCAAAAGTGGTCAAAGACGCGGACACATATCTGCTCATCAGCCTTGGCAGAAACCCATCCTATCTGAATGGGGAACTGATTCCCCCGCACTCGCCACGAGTCATCAAGGCCGGCGACGTTATCGAGTTTCCCGACTACACGCTCGAGGTGCGCGACACTGCCACGCCAGCGTCGCGCACGATAACGGCGACCGCAAACGTTCAGCAAGTTTCGGCCAGCACCGTCATCGAGAGAATGGTGGCGTCCTCCCTCGGAATCCAACGCTGGTCGCACCATGGCATCTACGATTGGCTGCAGGACGAACGCGGTCGGGAGATTCAGATCCGCCACGAGAAGTTAGAGCTGAAACTCGCCAGGGGGCTGACGTCAACCGAGGTTACCCAACGGCTGACGTTGTTTGATACGTTCTTTGACCTGATCGATCCTCGGCAGGTGTCGGTGCACGTCGTCGACCCGATTGGAGATCGATAAGCGGGGGTGTCCGAGCAACGCGATGCTTACGCGGTTGGCCGTGGAGGAAGCGGCTATTCGTAAGTATCCCGCGAAGAGAACCACTGAGTTGTTAGGAAGGTGTTTGGTTAGCGCTCGAGCCCTGCCACATATCGTCGAGCCAACTCGTTCGCCCATGGGGAGATGACCCGGATTGGAGCGTCGCCGCACGCGTCGAGCGCCGTAGACAAACACCACGGCCGTCCGGTCTAGGGCGCGACTTTCTGCACTGCCTCGGGCAATTGCGCGCCCGTGGCGGTGTAGTCTCCATCGATGGGCACGATGGTGATGTAGCCCTGCCGGAACAGGAATGTGTCGGCGCCATCGACGTCTGGGCCGGGCTCTGTTCGGCCGAAATCTGGCGCATAGCGATTGTCCGCTACGGCCCTGAATCCCATGGCGAAATACGGTGCTCGCCCTTGCACGGCTATTCGCACGCCCTTGATGGCATCCGGTGCCAGCGGCGGGTAATTCACGTTGAGCGCCAGCGTGCCGGTTGACCATGGATCCGGGCTACACTGCAGAGCTTCCACCAGCCGGCGTATGAACTCCGCGATGTTGGCGACATGGGTCAGGTTTTCTGGTGCGCCGTCCTCCTCGCTGATTGGATTGGTGCTGACGGCAATGCCGGGAATGGGAGGAACCAGCGCCTTCATGGCGGCGATGATCGCGCCGACGGTGCCGGAAATGGGCGTCGCCGGGCCGAGATTGGCACCATCGTTGATACCCGAAACCACTAGATCCACGGGCTCGTCGGGCCCGAATAGAACGCTTGCTCCAACCAATACCGCGGTGGCCGGGCTCCCGGCTACCGCGTAGATCTCATCAAACTCGTCGTTGGGAAGCCTTGGAGCGGTGATCACGTCCATCGTGAGTGAAGCGCTGCTGCCGCTGTAGTTGCGCTCGGGGGCGATCCGTTTGACATTGTGGCCCGCAGCCTTCAGCGCCCGATGCAGGGCGACTATCCCGATCGTGTCATAGCCGTCATCGTTGGTGAGCAGGATGTTCAGAGCCGGGCTTTCGCACGGGATTGCGGCGTTGACCAGCAGGGGTGACAGCAGAAGGACAACTAACAGTTTGCGGCGCATGTGACCTCGCGATGGGTCTGATGGTGTGACGCTCAGGAGTTTGAACGCACCTGGCAGCGCGTCACGCCACACGGGTAGAGGCCGCAAGCTCGGTGAGGGTGATCGTGATGAGATTGCGCTCGGCCACCTGCACACGTCGCTCAAGACTTTCAACGCTATCGGAGGCTTTCACCGGTACCCGGACCTGGGACAGGATGGGACCGCTGTCGTACTCACTTTCAACCAGATGCACGGTTGCACCGGATTCGGCATCCCCCGCGTCCAACACCGCCTGATGCACCTTTCTGCCATAGAAGCCCTTGCCGCCGTGCTTGGGTAACAGCGCAGGGTGTATGTTGATAATCTTGTTTCGAAACGCGGCAAGCGTGCGAGGGCTGAGGCGTTTCATGTATCCGGCCAACAGTATCCAATCCGGTTCCGATTTTTTCAGAACGCGGGTTATTGCGTCATCGAGGTCGTCGCAGTTGGGGTGGGTGCGGCTGCTGAGATGAACGGTGGCGATGCCATGCGCAACCGCCCGCTTCAGGGCATGGGCCTGGCTGTTGTTGCTGATCACGAGCACCAGCTGTGCAGGCAGGGTGCCGGCTTCGATCGCGTCTATCACCGCCTGCAGAACGGATCCGCCATGAGAGGCGAGCACTGCAATGCGCATCATTGCGCCATCTTGAATATGGCGGTATGGAAGATCTCGGTGGCGAGCCTGCCGTTGTGGTGGTAGGCGAGGTAGAGGCGAACGAATTCATGACCCTTGCGGCGCCACTTTTCCAGCGGCACGGCCTTTACTTCGATCGCATCTCCAATTCGCAGCAATTCGCGAAAGCGTATCTCTGATCCGACGTGGATCCAGGCAGGCATGATGTATTCACGTGTTAACGCGCGGTTTGCCGTGCTCAGCAGCCAATGTGGATGTGCGCACGCGCGATAGATCGGCAACGTGTCTGAGATTTCGCTGGCATATGCCTGGTTGCCGTCTTCGGTGACCTGCCAGTGCCAGGGCTCGAAGGGTTGGTTTTCGACCACCGTTTCCCACGCGATCTCCACACGTTCGCGGGATTTCGGCGCTGCCTCGAAAAGCGCCTGGTCTTCGCTCGCCGGCAACTCCCGGGGCAGGTTCGAGTGCATCTCGGCGAGCAGGGTCCCCGCATGCAGGCATTGAACGTGATAGCCGCCGTCATCTTCAATGCAGGTTACCTCGAGATGGTCACCGTGGTAGGCGGGCTTGAAGAAGCGGACATTGCTCACCGAACGAGACAGCCAGTCTTCGCCAAGGCGTTCGACCAACGGGTGGGTGAGGTGGCCCCATACGGCCACCCCTGGCACCAGGCCACCTTTGAAACCGTATTTCTGCGCGATCTCATCGCTATGGATCTTGTTTTCGCGGCTTTGCGAGAAGTTTCTCGCAACTACCTGGTAGGCGCCCATGCCGGCCCCCTTTGCATGCTGAAGCGATGCCGATGTGCATTGTGCCCCAACATTAACCGGCTGGTACTTGCTCGGCAAGAAACCGAGCAGCCTGCGACAAAGCTCGCGCTGGAACCGACGTATGATTGCCCGGGTTGCTGTCGAGCACCTTGATCTCGGAGCCAAGGTGGCTGAACAGTTTTTGGGCGATTCCCAAGGATGCGGCTCGTCTTGCTGTTGCTCAATGAAACACACCGGCTGGCTGATCTGGGGTACGTAGTGCGCGAGTACCGGTCCTTCGCCGTGCAACCCCAATACACCGGCCTTGATGCGGTGATCCTTGGCGAGAAACGGCACGCCGTATTGGGTGGCAAGCGACAGCCCCCAGTACCCTAAGGGAACTTCGAGTCGTTCCGCTGCGTAATCCGCCAGTGCCATCCACTCGGCGTGCGGTTTGTTGTGACCCTCGTCGCGCCAGTATGCCTGCCAGGCTTCCACCCGAGCGTGGGGCGTATAGGGTCGCGTCTGTCGTTCACCATGCTGCGGCGCGTCCATTGCCAGCACAGCCAGCCCATGGGCGAGGAGCGCATCCACGGCTACCTGATTGGTCATGTGTTCGCGGTCGGCGCCCAGGTCGTGGCCCATCAAAATGCATCCGGTCAGTGCACCTTTCGGAAACCAGAGGGTGCAGGGTAAATCTTCGCTACCGACGGATCTCTTCGTTATGGAAAAGCGGTCCACGCTAGCTGCTTCGTTGCGTGCACTTTCTGGCGCGGCGCCCTTCGTGGGATGCCTCGTGCGTCCGGTTTTCTAGGCACCGCGTTCGGCCAGCCGCGCCTTGCGGGTCGCGTAGAAAGCTTCGATGGGTTTGAACTCGGGATCGCTTGCGAACTTTTCTCTGGTGGCGGCGACGATGCTGTCGTCATCGGCCGTTGGATCCCATGCTTCGCCCGCTGGCTGGCTCACGTGCCAGGGTGAGTCGCAGAAAACTTCGATGCCGTTGCCCTCGGGATCCTTGAAATAGACCGACCAGGTGTTGCCGTGGGTAATCGGCGCGACCCCTTGCACACGATCATCGGCTGACAACCGTTGAAACCAGCCTTTCACGTCTGCCAGCGATTCGGTGCGAAACGCGAAGTGATTTAGGGCGGGGGCCGGCGAACCGGGCGGTTTGCCCGAGACCAGCGCGATCTGATGGTGATCGTTCGCACTTTGGCTCATGAACGCCACCTTGGCCTCGCCAATCGTACCGGTGTCGGTGACTTCGAAACCCAGTACATCGGTGTAGAAATCCAGCATCTTGTCGTAGTTTTCCACCATGAAAAGTGCGTGTGACCAGGTTAACGCCATTGTGTTTTACCCCGTAATCCAGATGTCGGACTCTAATCAAACTCGCGGCGTGTTACAAAAAAGCGTTAAAACGGCATTGGCATTATAGTTGCCGCATGGTTGCTGTTGCTTCGCTATCACCGCTCGTATCGGAGCGGCTTGTCATTGTTACCGGGAAGGGCGGAGTTGGTAAGACGGCTGTGGCGACCGGGATTGCGTGCGCCTCAGCGAGGGCGGGTTTGCGTACGGTTCTGGTTACGCTGGACAACACCGACACGCGGCATCCGCTGCTGGATGTACCGCTCGGATATAAACCTTTTCAGGTGCGGGCAGGGTTGTTCGCGAGCCGGGTCGATGCCTTGCAGGCAGTTCAAGAATACGTGCGCCGCCACTTCCCGTTCTCATCGTTCTACGAGAGATTTTTCGAGACGCGCACGTTTCGCGATTTCGCCGCTGCGGCGCCCGGGTTCGAAGAACTCATGTGCCTGGGCAAGCTCTACGATCTCGCCACGGGTCCGGATTTCGACCGGGTCGTGTTCGATGCGCCGTCTATGGGGCACCTGAAGCTACTGTTGGAGGTGCCAGGCGTCACCCTGCGAGCCGTGCATGTGGGTCCGTTAAACCACAATGCACGGAAGATCCAGGATCTGATACTGGATTCATCGCGCACGCGCGTGGTGCTGACCACGGTGCCAGAAGAGATGGCAATCACCGAAGCCCTGGAACTCGAGGCATATTGCCGGAATACCCAACGCATTGCGGTTGGACCGGTGGTGGTGAACCGCCAGTTGCCGGATCGGTTTACGGATACCGAAATTGCCGGTTTGCGCACGTTGCCGGAACAATCTGTAGATCTCAGGGAGGCGATCACGGCCGCTGCGAACGAACATGAAGAGCTGCAGTCTCAGAAGACTGCTCTGAAGAAGCTTGACGCCACCCGTTGTGCGGTACTCGTCGTGCCGCGAATCGTGCAGTCGAGCTTTGACAAGGCTGGGTTTGTCTCGGCGTTGGAGCAGCATGTATCTGCCCTGATCGGGACGCGCCGATGACGCCGCAGTTGCACTTAGAGCACGTGGTTCGTGAGCAACGCATCATCATCTGCTGCGGCAGCGGAGGGGTCGGTAAGACCACCACGGCCGCGGCTCTGGGTGTGTTGGCCGCCCGCCAGGGGCGCTCTGCCCTTGTGATGACCGTCGATCCCGCCCATCGCCTGGCCCAGGCCATGGGGCTTGACTCGTTGAGCCACGAGCCGGAGTCGGTTGTCCTGGACGCGCCCGGGGCGCTTGCGGCGATGATGCTCGATACCAAACATACGTTTGATCGCCTGGTGGCTCAACATGCTCCGACCAGCGAGGTGCGCGAGGCCATATTTGCCAACGAGTACTACCGGCAGCTGTCGTCGTCGCTTGGTGGATCCCGCGAGCTCGTTGCCATGGAACGGGTGCTCGAGGCGGTCATCGAGGAAGCGTACGATCTGCTGATCGTGGACACGCCCCCTGCCCATCACGCCTTGGATTTTCTCAATGCGCCCGGCAGGCTCATCGACCTCATCGACGGATCCCTCACGAGCATGCTGATAAAGCCATACGAGGTTGCGGCGCGAGCGCAGTTTGGCCTGTTTCGCCAATCATCGGCCTTGACCCTGAAGTTCATGGAGCGTCTCAGCGGATTCGAGATGCTTGCGGACTTGTCGGACTTTCTGTTGGCTTTTTCGAGCATGTTCGACGGTTTCAAGGAGCGCTCGCACCGAGTGATGGAGCTGATGCGTGATCCGAGCACGACATTTCTGCTCATCTGCGCGCCGGAACAGTCGAGCCTGCAGCAGGTGGATCAGTTCCGGGCGCGGCTACGCGCGGAAGCTATGCACATCACTGGCGTACTGGTAAATCGTGTACATGTATGTGACCTCGGGGCGGGTAATCTCGACAAGACGGCGTTGGATGCTTTGTCAAGCGTGCTAGGTGAGCGATCAGACGGTGTTCCGCTTTCCGATCGGGTCATCGAAGCGTATGCGGAGCACCGTATGCTCGGGGCCGCGGATGCGCAAGCCATGCAGGGGCTGTTTGCGGAAGATCTGCCGGTTCGAACCGTACCCCATTTTCGCCGTGACCTGGCCAGCATGTTCGATTTGGAGGCGTTTGCAGAGCTTCTCGGCCAGGAGCAGGTGGCGGTGGATTTCAGCCGCGATCAACCGTAAGCCTGTGCCGGCAACCAGGTTACGACCGCTTCCCAGTTGAAGATGATCACAAGCCCGATTATCTGCAGGATGATGAATGGCACAACGCCGCGGTAGATGGTCATCACGTCCACGCCCTCCGGCGCGACACCCTTCAAGTAAAAAATCGCAAAACCTACTGGTGGCGTTAGGAAGCTTGTTTGCAGGCACACCGCAAAGAGTACGGTGAACCAGACCGGGTCGAACCCCAAGCCCGCCACCACCGGTGAGACGAGGGGCAGAATGATCAGCGTAAGCTCGATCCAGTCAAGAAAGAAGCCGAGAATGAATGTGGCGAACAGGATGCTGATCACGATTCCGGTGGCGTCAAACGGCAACCCGAGCAGGGCGCCCTCGATGAGTTGATCGCCGCCGAGACCGCGCAGCACGAGCGAAAAGGCCGTAGCACCCAGGAGCACAGCGAAGATGAACGCGGTGGTTCGGGTGGTTTCGTACAACACGTTGGTCAACACGTTTTTGCCAAGCCGGCGTTTGATCCAGGCCAGAAACAGTGCTCCTGCAGCACCCACACCGGCCGCTTCCGTGGGCGTCGCCAGACCGAAAAAGATACTGCCGAGTACAGCCAGGATGAGAAAACCCGGAGGCAGGATCGCCTTGAACAGATCCCAGATTGCAGACATGTCGATGGGATCGTACTGGGCCGCGGGTACCCGGTCCGGGCGCAACAGGCCGTAACCCAGCAGGTAGACGATGTACAGACCGCCGAGCAGCGCACCGGGAAACACCGCGCCGAGGAACAGATCGCCCACGCTCATTGCCATGCGATCTGCCATCATGACCAGCATGATGCTCGGGGGTATCAATATCCCAAGCGTGCCGACCGCGCAGACGGTGCCTGCTGCCAGCGACTTTTCGTAGCCCTGCTCGAGCATCGCCGGCAATCCGAGCAGCGCCAGCAGAACCACCGATGCGCCAATGATGCCGGTTGTAGCGGCGAGCAGCAGGCCGATGAGGGTGACGGCGACCGCAAGGCCACCACGAATGCCGCCGAATAGGCGTGCGAAGCTCGTCATCAACTGGTTAGCGATGCCCGAGCGATCCAGTAGCAGGCCCATGAAGATGAACATCGGTAATGCGACCATCACCCAGTTCTCCATCACGTTCCAGATTCGATCCACCGTGATGGATGTATAATTCCAATCTACGCCAATGGTGACATTGAAATCCACGTCGAGCACGATGGCGAACGCTGTGAACAGCACGGCCAACCCGCCGAGAATCCACGCTACCGGAAAACCGGTGAAGACCAGGGCAATGAAGCTGATGAACATCAGCAGGGCAAGCACTTCGTTACCCGGCATGTTCGTCACCGAACAGGAATACCCACACGCGACTCAGCCGCGAAAGCACAGCGAACAACAGTAACAGAAATCCAGCAGGCAACATCGCCTTCACGAACCAGCGGAAGGGTAACCCGCTGGGGGCCTGCGAGATCTCACCCTGCTGAAAGCTGATCCATACGAAGGGCACTGCGTAGATGAGCACTAGCGCGACGAAGGGCAGCAGAAACAACACGATGCCGTACAGTTCCAACCACGCCTGCGCGCGCGGCGACAAACGTTCGTGCAGAACATCCACACGGATGTGTGCATCGGCCTGGTAGGTGTAGCCTAAACCCATCAGAAAGCCCGTGGCGTACAGGTGCCACTGAACCTCCTCGAACTCGATGCGCCCTTCACTAAAGGCGTAGCGCAGCACCACATTGGTGACGATCACGCTCAGGAGCACGAGCCACAGCCATGACACCCACTGGCCGATGCGTACCAGCCACGAATCTACCCAACGCGAGAAGGAGGTCTCGGGCAACATCTAGAAGTCTCGCGGCAGGTAAGCCCGGGATTTCCAGAGTGCGTAAACAGCCCGAAAGGCCTGTTGAGAAGCGAGGATCTCGCGGAAGTCGGCGTCGTTTGCGGCTTCCTCGGCGAGCACCTCCTCGCTGACTTTCTGCAGTTCACGCAACAACGCGTCAGGCAGCGTTTCCGCGGATACGCCGATGTCCGGGAAGCCCGCGATCACGGGACCCTGTAGCGCTTCGGATCGTGCGAGGTTGCGCGTTACCCCCGCCGTACATACCGTTTCGAGCAGTTGCTGGTCGTGGAAATCGATTGCGTTCCAGGCGTCGAGATTGATCACCATGTGTGAGGAAGTGGCTGGTTGATGCCATCCGGGATAGTAGTTGTATTTCGCAATGCGACTGAAGCCAAGGAGCTGATCCACCACGGGCAATGAATATTCCGTTGCATCGATGGCGCCTTTTTCCAACGCCTGGAATATCTCACCCCCGGGCAGCATGGTTACCGAGGCACCCACCCGCGCGATGACTTTTCCGCCTAAGCCGGCGAAGCGGATCTTCAACCCCTGCAGGTCTTCCAGCGAGTTGATGCGGTTGCGGAACCAGCCGGCGGTTTCCGGTCCGCTGATTCCGCAGAACAAGATGTGAGTGTTCTGTTTCGCGTACAAAGCCTCGCCAAGCTGCCTTCCTCCGGCCTCGAACCACCAGGCGGAGAATTCCCAGGGCTCCATGCCGAACGGGACCGCCCCCAGCAGCGGCGACGCGGGGATCTTGCCCTGATCGTAGCCGAGCCAGGTGTAGCCCGCTTGGACCTTGCCGTCGCGTACCGCATCCGTGATGCTGAAGGGCGGCACGATCTCGTTGGGCTCGTAAATGTCGAGTATGATCGCGCCAGCGGACACCGCTTTGAGGGTCTGGGTGACGTACACTACGTTGTCGCCCAGGGCGGGTAGGTTGCTGGCAAACGCGATGGGCACTCGCCAGTGAATACGGTTTTCGGTTGGGTCGCCGGCTCTGGGAATGCTGGGCGACGTCACCGCGCGGGGGCGAACCGCGAGACTTCCGACGATGCCTACCCCGAAGGCAACGATCACGGCTACAAGCGCGGCGCGCTGGCTCAATCTCCCCTGACTCATGCACTCCCCTCTTATGATCAAAAGTTACGAGTTGGCGATGCCGATCGATTGTGGGAATACCCCGGTATAGATGCAAGGTTGGTGAGGAATTAACATGCGGGTTGTCTTCGCGCGATCGTTTAGCTACCTTGGCGCGTTTTCGCGCGCCGAACCGGTTGCATAACCGGTTTTATAGAAAGGTCCAATATAAGTGCTGGCAGGCGCGTGCCGCTGTTAGAACCTACCGGGGGATCGCATGCTCATAGGGGTGCCAAAGGAAACCTGGCCGGGAGAATTGCGTGCTGCGCTTGTACCGCAGAACGTGAAGAAACTGATCAACGCCGGATTCGAGGTCGCCGTCGAAGCGGGCGTGGGGACGCATGCGGGATTTCCGGATTCCGACTATGTCGAGGCTGGAGCCGCGGTGCAGGCCCATAGAGCGGGCCTGCTCGGATCGGCCGACATCGTTTTGCGGGTTCGCAAACCTGAACTCGAAGACGTTTCGCATCTCAAATCCGGCGCGGTTCACATCAGCTTTCTAGATCCGTTCAACGAACGCGAATTGGTTGACAGCATGGCGAGCCAGGGGATAACCGCCATCTCTATGGAGATGATCCCGCGCACGACACGCGCACAGAAGATGGATGCGCTGTCTTCGCAGGCGAACCTCGCCGGCTATGCCACGGTGGTGCTCGCGGCGTTCCACTGTCCCAAGATCTTTCCGATGATGATGACGCCAGCGGGCACCATTGCGCCGTCTCGCGTATTCGTCATTGGGGCCGGCGTTGCGGGGCTGCAGGCCATTGCCACCGCGAAGCGGCTGGGGGCGAGGGTGGAAGCATTCGACACCCGTCCGGTGGTCGCCGAGCAGGTGCAGTCTCTGGGCGGCAAGTTTATCGAGATCGATCTCGGCGAGGTCGGGCAGACGGAACAGGGTTACGCCAAAGAGCTCACACCTGAACAGCTCGAGCTGCAGAAGCAGGGCCAGAAAAAGGTCATCAGTAGGTCTGACGTGGTCATCACCACCGCTCAGGTCTTCGGCCGGCCGGCGCCGCAGATCGTGTCACGCGACATGGTGGAAGCCATGCAGCCCGGAAGCGTTGTGGTGGACATGGCGGTAGAGACGGGTGGCAACGTCGAAGGCTCGGTGCTTGACGAGGTGGTCGATGTGGGCGGCGTGAAGATCATCGGCCAGGGTAATCTGCCCTCGCAGGTGGCGCGGCACGCCAGCGACATGTATTCGAATAATCTCTTCAATCTGATCGATGACTTCTGGGATCCGGAGGCGAAAAAGCTCAACCTGGATCCCGGAGACGAAATTATTCAAGGCTGCGTCATCACTCGTGATGGCGCAATCGTCAACGAAACGATCAAGAACCTGTAGGGGGCCTGGATCAATGGAAGCGGTTTTTCTTGCGTTCGTACTGATGCTCTCCATCTTTCTGGGCTTCGAGCTCATCTCCAAGGTGCCTGCGATCTTGCATACCCCGTTGATGTCCGGCGCCAATGCGATATCCGGCATAACCCTGGTCGGAGCGCTCATGTCTGCCGGTGCCGGGGACAATGAGGTGGCAACGATTCTTGGCGCGGTCGCGGTGACATTGGCCACGATCAACGTGGTCGGTGGCTACATGGTGACCAATCGCATGCTGGCAATGTTTAAGAAAAAAGACACGGGCTCAGGAGCGAGTGACAAGGCCGGAGGTCGCTCATGAATGTGGAGCTGATCAATCTGTGGTACATCGTTGCCGCTGCGCTCTTCATCTATGGGCTCAAGGGGCTTGGTTCTCCCGCGAGCGCCGTGCGCGGCAACCTGTTGTCAGCCATCGGCATGTTCATCGCTGTGGTGGCTACCTTGTTCTCCCGGGGCATTCTCGAGTTTCAATGGATCGCAGCTGCCGCTGCCGTCGGTGCCATCATTGGTGTGCTGGCGGCCCAAAAGGTGACGATGACCGGTATGCCGGAAATGGTTGCGCTGTTCAATGGTTCTGGCGGGCTGGCCAGCCTGCTGGTGGGTTGGGCGGCACTCTACGGCACGGGTACGGCCCTGCCTGCCGAAGCTGCCGTTGCGAACGTCACCGGGGCTGTCATGGTATCGACGTTCACCGTGGTCACGATTCTGCTGTCCATACTCATCGGCGGTGTCACGTTTTCGGGCAGCCTGGTTGCGTGGGGGAAGCTGGCAGAGGTCATGACCAGTCGGGCCATCGTGTTTGGCGCCCAACGGCTGGTGAACGCGGCCATTTTGTTAGCGCTCATCGCTTGCGGCGTGATGTTCGCGATGGAGCCTTCGCTGACGTCGCCGTATCTGTATGTCGTCATCGGGTTGTCTCTCCTGTTCGGGGTCATGACCGTCATCCCCATCGGTGGTGCGGACATGCCGGTGGTCATCTCTCTGCTGAACAGTTACTCCGGTCTTGCGGCCTGCGCGGCAGGATTTGCGATCAACAACAACATTCTGATCGTCGCCGGTTCTCTCGTGGGCGCGGCGGGCATGATCCTCACCAACATCATGTGTAAGGCGATGAACCGCTCGCTTGCCAACGTGCTCTTCTCCGGATTCGGCGCGGTGAAGACCGCGACCAAGGTGGAGGGCGAGGTTAAGCCGATCGTCGCGGAGGACGCTTACGTGATTCTGGAAGCGGCCTCATCGGTCACATTCGTTCCCGGTTATGGCATGGCGGTGGCTCAGGCGCAGCACGTGGTTCGCGAACTCGGCGATCTGCTCGAGGCGAACGGGGCGGAGGTTACCTATGCCATCCATCCGGTTGCCGGGCGCATGCCAGGGCACATGAACGTACTGCTGGCCGAAGCCAACGTTCCGTACGACCAACTCGTTGAGATGGACGACATCAACCCGCGCATCGAGAACATCGATGTGGCAGTGGTGATCGGTGCCAACGACGTAGTCAATCCGGCTGCCCGCGAAGACGAAAACAGCCCGATCTACGGCATGCCGATCATCAACGTGGATTCGGCTCGCACCGTCTTCGTGCTGAAGCGCTCGATGGCGTCAGGCTTCTCGGGTGTCGACAACCCGCTGTTCTTCGGTGACAACACGCGGATGCTTTTTGGCGACGCCAAGGCGTCCATTTCGTCGTTGATCGCCGAGTTCAAAAGTTAACCCGCCGCTCTCAACACACATCGTCGTCATTGTGCTATGAAGCTGGTAGGCTCGCGTGGTCCCTATGGGGGGGACACAGCATTTCTGCTAAATCGGAGGTCACAATGAAAACAATCCTGTTTGCGGTAGCCATGCTCGTCGCGGCGTCGACAAATGCCGCGGTTTTGTCGGTGTTTATCTGGGATGCGCCGCCCGGCGGGGACGCAGCGTTGATTGAGACGGCGATGGGTGCAAAAGCGATTCACGAGAAGTTGGGAGCCGACGTATTCATCGGAATGGATCAGAGGGGGCGGTTGCACTACGGGCTCTCCTTCGACAACTCAGCTGCCCGTGGGGCGTTTTTCGATAAGAGTCAGGCCAGCGAAGATTTCGCGGCGCTGATGAACAAAGCCGCACAAGCAGACAAGGCCGCCACCATGCTCGTGGCGTACAACATGACGGTCGCCCTGGGCAGCGGCGTTGGCGGCAAGGTGCTCATGGTGTTTCAGTATCTCCCGAATCCGGGCCGAATTGGCGACGTCATCGCCAAGATGGGAGAAGCAAAAGTCATACACGAAAAGCTTGGCGTGAGCGTGAGCGTGAACGTAGACGAGGTGGGCTTGGCGCATTACGTGATCAACTTCGACAACTGGGAAGCAGAGGGCAAGTTTGCAGATTCACTCGCCGGGAACGAGGAGTGGGAGGCTTTCCAGGCCAGCCTCGCCGAAGACCCTTCTGCGCAGCTGAAAAACGTCTATCGGGTAACGATGCTCACCGATTGAGACAGGCCGACGTCCACGACCACCCCGCGCATGCGCGGGGTGGTCGTATCGGGGTCGAACGCGGTCCGCCGGCAGCCACCTGGATCACCACCGCGACTACCAGCAGGTTCAACGCGGCGGAGAGTCCAATCGTTTCATGGCTGCCTACTCCGACTCGATAGCCCAGCGAAAGTTGTCCCGGTTCGGCATCCGCACAGTGGGCAATGTTGCCGCGTTCATCTCCACGCGCTCACCAATGATGCCGTTGATGTAGAGCAGGTAAGCGGTTAACGCGTACACTTGTGCATCGCTCAGCACACCTGGTGTCGGGTACGGCATGGCGCGGCGAACGTAGTCGAACAGGGTGGTCGCATAGGGCCAGTAGCTGCCGATGGTTTTAAGCGGGGTGGAACTGGTCAGCGAACCGCGCCCACCGACCAGCACGTCGTTCATGCCCCCGGTGCCTCGCTCGCCGTGACAAGCCAGGCAGTGGTTGCGATACAGCCCGACGCCGGTTATTGCGCTGCCTGAACCTACCGGCAGGCCTGCTCCATTGGGCATGATGGTCGCGTCTGCCGCGTGGATCTCGCCTACCGTGGCAGCGGCGCCGAGTCCTGGTGTTTGCGCATCGACGGGTCCTACGACGAGCACGAACATCCAAGCAATCCATCGGCTAGACGTAGACATTGCGAACCTCTCCGTTCTCGCCTACCCGCCACGCCTGAATGCCATTGTAATGATAGAAACTGCCGTTGGCGCGATCGGCAAGAACCGCATCGCGCGTTGGTTGCACCGAACCGGTGTCGTCCACGGCGCGACTCAACAAGGTCGTTGGCTGCCCGTCCCAGCGCCATGCGCTCCGAAACCGCGCAAGGTTCTTCGACAACACCGGATCATCCAGGGCTGCGTCCGCCCAGCTTGCGCCGCCGTCGGCAGACACTTCGACCCGGGCAATTCTCCCGGCCCCCGACCAGGCGAGCCCCGTCACCTGATACAGACCGCGCGAGAGCAACCTAAGCCCCGGAGAGGGGCTGGTGATGACGGATTTAACGGCCATGGGAAAGGTGAACAGCAACGATGTGCCATCGGCCTGCAGGTCCGCGTACTTGGATGTTTCGTCCTTGGTCATGGCCGGGCGATCCAATACCTTGATCCGATGCAGCCACTTAACGCTCATGTTGCCCTCCCAGCCGGGCAGGAACAGGCGTATCGGGTAGCCGTTTTCAGGCCGCAGGCGCTCGCCGTTCTGGTACAGCGCAACGATGGCATCGTCCAGCGCTTTTTCCAGCGGTATGCTGCGGCTCATCATGGCGGCGTCCGCACCTTCGGCCAACAGCCATTTACCCGATGCTTTTACATCGGCTTCCTCGAGCAAGGCGGCGAGCGGAACGCCCGTCCATTCGCTTGCCGAAACCAGGCCATGCAGTTCACCGCAGGTTCCCTGGGGTGCTTCGGGCGCCACCAGGCGCCCGCTGTTGCCCGAGCATTCCAGGAACTGGATGCGCGACACCATTGGGTAGCGATCCAGCGCCTCCATGGTGAAGGTCAGTGGTCGCCGAACGAGGCCATGGATCATCAGTTTGTGCTGATCCGGGTCGATGTCGGGAATGCCGCTATGGTGGCGTTCGAAGTGCAGGCCGCTGGGCGTGATCATACCGCCTAGATGCTCCAGCGGCGTGCGCGATGCGCCGCTGCCATCGGTGCCGGGTTGGGAACCGATGCCGACCCGGCCGACGTTGGCCTCAAAGCCGGAAGGGGCACCGTAACGGTTCATTCCACGCCCGGGCGCCTGCATCCATTTGGGCCGGGCGCCAACGGCGGCCTCAGCGTGCAGCAGGCTCAATCCCCCAGCCATGCCGAACCCGGTGCGCAGAAAAATGCGCCGATCCATGAGGCCGTTACCGGCAGCGGGTCTAAGCTTGTAGTCCTGGTCGCCCACTGGGTGCTCCCGGTGAATTTTGTGAACTCATGCTCTACGGTTTACCGGAGATTTCTATTTCCAGCAGGTAAGGGGCGTTGGCCGCGAATGCACGTTGGAGCGCCCCGGCTATTTCGCCCGGCGTGGCGACTGCTTCCGCGCACATGCCCATGCCTTGAGCCATAGCCGGGAAGTCGAGTTGTGGCGACGTGAGGTCCATGTGCGGATAGGGCTTGTTCGAGAGTGTGTCGAAACGCTGACGGTAGATGTCCATGTTGTGTTTCAGGATCCGGTATTCTCGATTCGACAGAATGACGAACACGACGGGCAGTTGGTGGTGGACGGCCGTCCACAAGGCCTGAATGCTGTACATGGCTGAGCCATCGCCGGACAGTGCCAGCACCCGGCGTTCCGGTTGTGCCACCTGCACGCCCAAAGCACCGGCAATCCCCTGCCCGATGCCACCTCCAGCACCGGCGAAGAAGTCCCCCGGACCACTGTAGTGAAACTCCGTGCCAACCTCGAGCGAGGCGGTGATGGACTCATCGACTACGATAGTGCCTTTGGGCAACACCTGGCTCATCTCGTAGATCGCCCTGGCTGGCGTCATGGGCTGGGTGTCGCCCTGGCGCTCAAGGCGCTTTTGCGCCGCCTCACGAGCGGCCTGCTGATCCGCGGCTAGCTGGCCGTTTCGTTCGGCGGCGGAGTCCCGGTACGCGGCGTCCGCAATCGGCTCGAGTTCCTGCACCAGGCGTTCCAGGGTTGCGCGAAGATTGCCCACGAGGCCCAGGTCCGGGCTGAAGTTCTGGGCAACCCGTGCATAGTTCGATTCGAGCTGCACGACGGTTGCCTTGTCGGGTAGCGCGCTTACCATGTCGAACCAGATCTCCTCGAAGAACGGTCCTCCGGTCAACAGGATCAGGTCATGTTCGGCCAATGCCTTGCGAATGGCGCCGGCTTCGAATGGTAGTCGGCCGCGGTAGTTGGGATGAGTGTTCGGAAACGACACCTGGGTGCGTAATCCTTGTTGCCAGACGCTGGCGCCGGTTTTCTCGGCCAACTGGACGAGCGCGGCATCTGCGTCTTCCGTGGCGATGTCGTCGCCGACAATGATCGCCGGGCGTGCGCTCGCGATGAGCGAGCGGGCCAGTTGCGCAACGCCATCGGCGTCTGCAACGGCCCCGTATCTCAGATCGCCGCTCGTACTCGGGCCGATCTCGGTTTCCTGCTCCATGATGTCCACGGGCAGCGACATGAATACCGGGCCACGGGGCGGTTCGTTGGCGATCTTGAAGGCCCGGCGCAACATCGGGCCCATCTCGTCGGCGCTGCGGGGTTCTGCGCTCCATTTGGTCACCGGCGCTGCCATGGCCACCAGATCGTGGGACAGCAGCGGTTCACGCAGGCGCATTCGCGTGTCCTGCTGACCGGCGGTAACGATAATGGGTGAGTTTGCCTTCAGAGCGCCGTACATCATGCCGATACCGTTACCCAGGCCGGGTGCCACGTGCAGATTCACGATCCCGGTCTTCCCGCTCGCCTGGGCGTAAAAGCTTGCCGCACACACGGCCACACCCTCATGCAGAGCAAGGTAGTATTCAATTTGCGGCGTATCGATCAGCCGATCGAGCAACGAGTTTTCTGTGGTCCCGGGATTGCCGAAGATGCAATCAACGCCGTGGGCCAAAAGACCTTCCACGAATACCTGGCCACCGCGCATTTGTAACCCCCTTGTCAGCCGGCGAGCCGACTATGTTAAACGCAGGCAACCCCCCTGAACCAGACGGAAAACCCGGAAGGCCCGAACCGAGGGAGCAATCAAGCTTCGTCGATGCTGCTGCCTGGCGCGATGTCGCCGGTGCCGCGCACGAACGCCCGCACTCCGGCTCGGTGCGTGAAGGCTGCGACGACCTCCGGGACGGTCACAGCGTCGGTGGTCAGGCGCTTGCCCAGAGTTGCGCACGGTTCGCACAGCTCGAATCCTTCGAGCAACACGTCACCTATTCTAAACTGCTTGCCCACCAGGTCGTTCAATCGAATACCCCGGGTTGCGATGTTGCGACCGGTATCTGCGGCCGTAATCGAAAGCCCCGTGAGGTTGTTGAACCGCTCCACTTCTTCAGTTTCGATCAAGCTTACGACCGCGTCCGCGTCCGCGTCCGCGTCCCCGGCGTTGGCGTTGGCGTAGCGATCGCCTTCCAGGCCCACTCCGAGGGTGAGTTTTACGGCGCCGAACTGGCGCTGAGGTTCGCCATGAGTGCTTGCGAGATAAATGCTGTCGACGGTTCCGGACATGGCTGCCAATTTCGATTGCCTACGCGCGACAGTGTAGCGAATTCTAAGGCAGCTGCTGGCATATGATACCGTGAGGGTGACCGGGAAAATTCGAGGGGCAAACCATGAGTGAATACGAAAAGATTCTGTATCGCGTCGAAGACCGCATCGCGCGGGTGACATTGAATGCGCCGGAGAAACGCAACGCCCTATCGTTCAGAATGCGCGATGAGCTGGTCTCGGCTTTGAAACGCGCCGAAGCAGACGACGATGTCAGCGTAGTGCTTGTCGATGGCGCCGGACCATCGTTTTGTTCGGGCTATGACATGACGCCCGATGATCAAGACTATCAGAAAGAGGGTGTCGTTAAATCGCGGCACTTCGACGGCTGGACGGACCAGTTTGCACGTAGCTGCGTGCGTGACTGGATGACCATCTGGGATCTGCTCAAGCCGGTCGTCGTGAAGGCCCATGGCCACTGCGTCGCGGGCGGCACCGAGATACTTTCGATGGCGGATATCGCGTTTGTTGCCGATGATGCGCGGATCGGCTATCCGCCCATGCGCGGCATGACCTCGCCCGACACCTTGTATTTTCCGTGGAAGATGTCCATGGCACATGCTAAATATCTGCAGCTGACGGGCAATTCGGTAACTGGCAAAGAAGCCGCGGAAATGGGCTGGGTCGCCAAGTCGTTTCCGGCCGATGAACTCGACGAGCAGGTGATGCGTGAACTTAGACCGATGTCTCAGATCGCGCCGGACCTGTTGGCGGTGAACAAACATTCCATAAATCAGACGTACGACATCATGGGTTTCCGAACGGCGCTTGCCACCGGTTGGCAGTGGCACGCGCTATCTTCGAGGTTGCGCCCGGGGGCCTCAGGGTTTGGCGAAGCAATGCGCGAAGGTGGCCTCAAGGCCGCGCTAGAGTGGCGCGATGGCGCTTTCAAGAAGGAAGGGTTTGACTGAGGTCGCGCTTCCACTGGTAGCTGCGCCTAGTGGCAAAGTGCGAGCGTTAGGCAATCATAATTCGGAGTGCTGGGCTAACCGTTGCCCGGCTCCCGGACATGGACGAGGTATGGACCTCACGATCGTTGAGCCGCGGTGCAGGTCGGTGGCAAGGTAGCCCTTTGCGTTCGCGGCGAACTTGTCTGACTTACCTGCGCGGAGAGGGGCGATGAAATCGGTGCTCATGTGGATGACTTGGTGTGCATCGGTGCTCTGGTGCGCGATGGCGTTCGGCGGCGAGCCGATGCAGATCGATGCGCACACCGCGGAGTCGGCGACACCGTGGACAGGGCTTACCGCCAACGATGCGCCTGAGGATTTCAGTTTTGTGGTGGTCACGGACCGTACCGGAGGACATCGACCGGGGGTGTTCAAATCCGCGATGCTCAAGGTCAATCTGCTGGCGCCCGCGTTTGTCGTGAGCGTCGGTGATCTCATCGAGGGCTATACCGACGATCAGACCCGTCTGGATGCCGAGTGGGATGAATTCGAAGGGTTCATCGACCAGCTCGAGGTGCCATTTTTCTATACCCCGGGCAACCATGACATGTCCAACGCGGTCATGTCGGAAACCTGGCGGGCCAGATTTGGGCCGTCTTATTACCACTTCTTGTATAAAGACGTGCTGTTTCTCGTGATCAATTCCGAACTGTTCGGAATGGTTGGCAATCCGACGACGCCGGTGCCCGGTCCCTGGCGGCAAACCGAGCAACTGCGCTACATCGAGCGCGTGCTGAGCGACCACGAAGATGTGCGCTGGACGATCGTGCTTACCCACCAGCCCCTCTGGGACAGTGGAGAGAGCGTTAGTGGGGCGGGGGACAGCGGGGAGAAGAATATTGCGGAGGCGGCAATCAGGCCGGAATGGTTGCAGGTTGAGGCGCTGCTGGGCGAACGCAACTACACGGTATTTGCCGGTCACTATCATCGCTACAAGAAGTCCGTACGTCACGATCGAAGCTACATCACGCTGGCTACCACGGGTGGCAGCAGCGCGTTGCGCGGCCCGCTGTACGGGGAATTCGATCACGTAGCCCTGGTGCACATGTCGGTAGATGGGCCGACCATCGCCAACCTTACGCTCGACGGCATTCTCCCAGATGACGTAGCCACAGAGGAATCCCAGTTGGCCATGGCGAGGATGGCTCAGGCGGTACGCGCGGAGCCCGAGTTTTTCGAGGGCTCTCGATTCACTTCAGGTGGGGTGACCTTCCGCATTACCAATGCTGGTGATGCTCCCCTGAAAGCGACAGCCAACGTCATGAGCAACGAAGTGCTGCAGCTGGTTGATGAACCGGCCCCGATCGTCGTAGCGCCTGGCGAGACCGCGAAACTGACCCTGAACCTCACCGCTACGCGGATCCTAGCGTTCGAGGACCTGCCGCCAGCTCGCGTTACCTGGTCGCTGTCGACTCTGGTTCGCCACCAACCGGTGCTGATGGAGGTGGAAACCGTTTTGTTGCCGCAGCGTCGGTTTGAGGTGCGTAGAGTTCCCCATCCGGTACGTGTAGATGGTGACCTATCGGAGTGGAGTCTGCCCTACTCGGTGACGCGGCAGGGAGATATCACAAGCCCACAAGCCGATCCTGCCGATATTTCATTCAGCTTCGGGCTTGGCTACGACGCGGAGAATCTATATCTCGCAGCCAAGGTGATCGACGACTCCATCGTCGCATCATCCGATCGTACCGCGTTGGAGCAGGATGGGATCGTGGTCATAGTGGATGCCCGGCCCGATCCTGCGCGCTCGGCAAACGAATCGCTCGAAGCTGCGGTGGCGTCGGGCAACCTGGCTCGGTTGGCGGTGGTGCTGATGACTCTCGAACCGGAAAAACCCGCCGCGATTCTAGATTTTCTCGCCGACGTTCGTGCCGCGATCCCCAGCGCGATTCGCCGCACCGACACCGGCTACACAATGGAAATGGCAGTGCCCGTTAGCATGCTCAATCAACGCCAGGGCAAGGACTGGGAAGTCATTCGGATGAGCATCTACGTCAACGACTTTGATGAGGGGGAGCGCGGATTCAAAGTCCTGCACTGGCTGCCGTACCGCTTCGGCGCCGCGCCATTGGCTGGCACAGGGACGTTTGTGCGACGCTGAATCCGATGCTTCTGGCCAGGCAAGCAATCTGCGAAAGCAACGTGCCCTGCGCAGTTGTCGTTTTGATGTGTGACGAGTGCTCAATCCGGGCCAGTGGTAGCCGCGATCGGTTGCCGGGTGTCAGGCATGTCGAGCGGGTCACGAAATAGCGCGTTTGGGATCGAATAAGCTGCGTTTTCTGGAGATCCCTCGACAAGCTCCGCAAACCCTCTTCTTAAAACCTATCCGGAAAAAAGGAAGCCCACGATGGCTGAACAAAGTGTATATAGCGCTCCCGCAGCGCAACTCGAGATGCCCACAGAAACGGGCATGTTTGGCGGTTTCAACCGCCTGCAGTATTTTCTTTTTTCCATAGGCATCGGCGGGGCGAACCTGATGCTGGCGATGCTGTTCGCAGATGCGCCGGCCGTTGCAATGATCAGCATGGTTGCCGCGGTCTGCGCGTCGATCTACATCATCGTCATGCGGCTTAAGAATGTCGGCGCCAGCAGGTGGTGGACGCTGGCTTTCATTGTGCCGCTGCTCAACATCTATGTTGGCTTGATGTGCCTTGCCTTCCCCGAGGGATACCACAGCCACAAACAACTCGACGGTCCTGCGAAGATCATCATCGGATTGTTCCTGGGAGTGTTTGTGCTGGGTATCGTGGCGGCGATCGTGCTGCCGATGATGCTGGTCGGCTAAAGCCGATGATGCAGGTCGGCTAAGGCCGGTGATGCTGGTCGGCTAAAGCCGATGATGCTGGTGGGCTAAAGAAGGTTCTCAGGTTCGCCGAACCTGCCGCACAGATCCGGGCGTGCTCTTCTCAGGGGAGCCCGCCCGCTTGTGTTTCTACCATACGAATATAAGGCCACGCGCTATCATCACCGGAACGATGCGCCCGCGCGGGTGTCGAATTCTCGCCCCACAGCATATCGGAGGGAGCCATGGAGACTTCGTTGCACCTTTTGACGATGCTGTCCCAGCTGTTCATATTCGCCGTCGGCGCGGGGTTGCTCACGCTGATCGTGATGTATGTGGTCGACGTTCGCCAGACCGAACACGCGGTACGCCGCAATTTCCCGATCATTGGACGCTTCCGTTACCTGTTCGAGAAATGGGGGGAGTTTTTCCGGCAGTATTTCTTTGCCTCGGACCGCGAGGAGATGCCCTTCAATCGGGCTGAGCGATCCTGGGCATATCGCGCGGCGAAGGGCGAGGACACCACCGTTGCGTTTGGATCGTCTCGCGACCTGCGACCCACTGGAACCGTTTTGTTTGTGAACTGCGCGTATCCCACCATGGAGCGAGATGCGGTGGAGCCTGGCGTTGTCACGCTGGGGCCATACTGTGATGAGCCCTACGCGACGAAGAGTATTTTCAACGTGTCCGCGATGAGCTTCGGATCCATCTCCAAACCGGCAGTGCAAGCGCTCTCACGTGGCGCGAAGCGGGCCGGATGCTGGATGAACACGGGAGAAGGCGGATTGTCACCGTACCATCTGGAGGGAGGCGCGGACATCGTCTTTCAGATCGGTACCGCAAAGTATGGCGTGCGCGATGCCAGCGGCTGCCTGTCGGATGATCGCCTGCGCGAGGTTGCCGACCACGATCAGGTAAAGATGTTCGAGCTCAAGTTGAGTCAGGGCGCGAAGCCCGGTAAGGGCGGAATACTGCCTGCTGTGAAGGTGACCGAGGAGATCGCCAACATCCGTTTCATCCCAGCCGGCCAGGACTCGATCAGCCCCAACCGGCATGCGGAAGTCAATTCCGCGGGGGAACTGTTGGACCTGCTCGACCGGGTGCGATCGGTAACTGGCAAGCCAACGGGGTTCAAATGCGTGATGGGCGCGTATGGCTGGCTGGAGGAGCTATTCGAGCTCGTCCACCGGCGTGGCATCGATAGCGCACCGGACTTCATCACCATCGACAGCGCTGATGGCGGGACGGGGGCTGCGCCAATGAGCTTGATCGATTATATGGGGTTGCCGGTTAAGGAGAGCTTGCCAATGGTCGCGGACATCCTCGCCAGGTATGGTCTCAAGGAGCGCATCAGGTTGATTGCGAGCGGCAAACTCATCACCCCGGGAGAGGTTGCGTGGGCGATGTGTGTGGGCGCGGATTTCGTGGTGAGCGCGCGCGGCTTCATGTTTTCCCTGGGTTGCATACAGGCTTTGAGGTGCAACAAGAATACCTGCCCCACTGGCATTACCACGCACAATCCCGATTTGCAGAAAGGCCTGGTGCCTGAAGACAAGGCTGAACGTGTTTATCGATATGCGACCACGGTGAAGAAAGAGGTCGGCGTCATTGCGCACTCATGTGGCGTGCTCGAGCCCAGACTGCTGCGGCGCTTTCATTGCCGGGTGGTCGGCAACGACGGCCGCTCGCGGCCGCTAGATGAGCTGTACCCCGAGCAGCAGGCGACTTTCGGTCAAGCCGTTCAAGAGGTGTAGCAACGGCCTGAAGAGCCTGAAGAATGACCGTCGGGGCGCCGCCACATGGAGCAGCACCGGGTAACCGCGTCAACCTGCTAAAGAGACGGAGCGCTTGCGTCCCGGAGGGTGCTTTTCTCCGATCACCGGTCCCCAATCGGCCATCAGGGCCCGACGTAGCTGAGTGAGCGACTCATAACCCAGCCGAATGGCCAGTGATTGCTCCGCTTGGCGCAGGGTCACCAGGGCAGCGTTGATGAGCTGCGAGCCGCGCTCGCTGAACACGATACGATTTGCCCTTCTGTCCTCTGGGTCGGGAATCTGAGTGATCAGGTCGTCCCGTTCCAACTCGTTGATCTGCTGCTGAATTGCCTGGCGGCTCACACCCAATACCCTGGCGAGTTCGGCGGCCCGGGTAATACCGTTGGAGATATTGATGAGGATCATCGTCTGGGTGCGCGTTCGCGGCTGGTAGCCCGCCTGCTGCAGACCATTCTGCAAGCTCTCGTCCATCCAATAGTACGCACGTAACAGACCGCGCATGAGGACTTCGGGGGGTGGATCTTCCATGTCAAGCCTCGTTGATTGAACCGATTGCGTGGCCGGTGTTTCTGCCATTCACACAAGCGCGTATTGTTTCCCAAAGCGTCTTGTCAAGCAACTGGTAGAAATCGGGAGGGAGGTGGTCATGGAACTCTACGACGTGATGCGTACAACATTTGCGGCCAGGGAATTTGTCGATGAGCCTGTGCCGGACTCGGCGCTGGAAAACATTCTGGACAACGCGCGTTTTGCGCCGAGCGGGGGCAACCGCCAGGGTTGGCGTGTGCTGGTCATACGCGACGCGCAAACCCGCCAAGCCATGTTGCCCATGATCATGCCCACGTTTCAGCGCTATGCGGCGCAAATACAAGCGGGTGAAGCGCCTTGGAACACGGTTCACGAGACCCGGCTCAGCGAGGATCAGATCGCCGCGGTGGAACCCCCCGAAGCGTTCATACGCCAGGTCCTGGCGGCGCCGGTGCTGCTCATGGTGCTGGTGGATCTTTCGGTGGTCGCCTCGTTTGATTCACAGCTGGACCGGGTGGGCGTCATTTCGGGCGCGTCGGTATATCCCTTCGTATGGAACATCTTGTTGTCGGCCCGCAACGAAGGTTACGGCGGCACGCTGACCACATTTATCGCCGGACAGGAAGACGATGCCAAGGCGCTTCTGGGTATTCCCGAGCAAATGGCGATCGCGGCCCTCATTCCGCTAGGAAAACCGGTGAAGCAACTCACCAAGCTCAAACGTAAGCCGGTTGCGGAATTCGCCGTTCTCGAGCGCTGGGATGGTCCACCACTTGTGCGCTGATTTGTGATTCTCGGCATGTTTCGTCGCACCACTAGATGTCACGGATTGTCTGGAGTGCGTCGGCGCACGGGCTGGCAGGGCTCACGCAGCTCGACGCGGGTCCGCCAGGGAGTCGCTTTTTAGCGCCAAGCTCTGGTAGGCTCGAGAGGCAGCCGGGGCGTCTCACATTAACGACAACGAAAACAAAGAAAACGAACAAGAAGAGGAAGTAGGTGGTCGGTACGCGAAGTACGTGCTCGGGGTGCTTATTCTCGTCTACGTCTTCAACTTCATCGATCGTCAAATCCTTTCGATACTCGCCGAAGAAATCAAAGCTGATCTAGGGATCTCAGACGCCGATATCGGCTTCCTGTATGGCACCGCCTTCGCCGTGTTCTATGCCGTGTTTGGGATCCCGCTGGGACGCCTGGCGGACACCTGGGTGCGCAAGAACCTGATCTCGGTGGGGCTCGGGTTCTGGAGCGCAATGACCGCGATGTCCGGCACCGCGAGTAGCTTTGCGGGTCTGGCCACGTTCCGCTTCGGCGTAGGGATTGGCGAGGCGAGCGCGACGCCGGCGGCCTTCTCGATGCTCTCCGACTACTTTTCGCCGCGCGTGCGCGCCACGGTACTGGCGATCTACTCTAGCGGCGTGTACATCGGTGCGGGTATCGGGTTGTTTCTGGGCGGAGTGATCGTCGATGCCTGGAACGGCGAATTTCCCGACCCGGCGACCGCACCTTTTGGGCTCAAAGCGTGGCAGGTCGCGTTTTTCGCGGTAGGTTTACCGGGACTGGCCATGGCGCTGTGGGTCTGGACGCTCAAGGAACCACGACGCGGCATGAGCGAAGGCCTCGTCACGCAAGCGAACCCGCATCCGTTCCGCGAGGCCGGACGCTCGCTGTTTTCGGTACTTCCGCCATTGACGTTTTTTTCGCTGCTGACCAACGGCGGGATCCGGGCGGCGGCAATAAATCTGGTTGCGGGCGCGATCGTTGCCGGATGCGCCTACGCTGCAAACGCGCTCACCGACACACCGAAGCAGTGGATCGCGTTGGGGATAGGCGCCTATGCCGCGATTTCCTGGGTACATGGCCTGAAGCTCTCGGACCCGGCTACATTTGCGATGATGTTTGGTTCCCGGACGTTCGTGCTGATAACCATAGGATTCCCCTGCATCGCGTTCGTCACTTACGGGGTGGGGTTCTGGAGCCCGCCGTTCATGCTGCGTGTGCATGGCGTGTCTCTATCTGAAGCTGGCATGATTCTAGGAGCCGGCGCAGCAATTGGTGGCTGTCTGGGTGTTACCGTGGGGGGGGTGCTATCCGACCGGCTACGAGACCGAACCGCTAACGCCCGGCTGTATGTCGCGTTGTCGGTGCCTATGTTGTCGGCTCCGTTTGCGATTTGGTTCGTGACCACGGACAACGTCTGGATTGCCTATGGTTGCTCGTTTGGCTTCAGCGTTTTTTCACCCATGTGGATCGGCCCCGCGGCCAGCACCGTTAATGATCTTGTTATGCCGCGCATGCGTGCGCTGGCCTCGGCCTACTACATACTCATGATCACGTTTATCGGCCTGGCGCTGGGGCCGTATCTCATCGGCCAGGTTAGTGACGTCTACATCCGCCAGGGCCTCAGCGATGGCGACGCATTGCGTTTGGCCATGATCTGGGGATGCGGCATGCTCGGCGTGAGCATGTTGTTTCTGGTGAGCGCGCTGAAATTTCTGGCAGCCGAAGAAGGCAGTCGACTCGAGCGGGCGAAGGCCTTGGGTGAAGCTGTTTCGTAGCTAGGACGGCGTTGCCGCGGACGAACAATCGTGCGAATCTGTTCGGGCGTATCGGTCCGAACTGGGGGGTCGCTAAGTTGGAGCAAACCGGCGAATTTCGAATCGCCGCTACGCGGTTGCGGGTGTGGGAGGGTCTCAATGACCCCGACGTGCTCGCGCGTTGCATCGATGGCTGCCTGTCGATGGAGAGAACATCAGACCAGCGGTTCGACGCGGTGGTAAAGGCGAGATTCGGCCCAGTGAGCGCGACGTTTCAAGCACAGCTCGTTCTGAGCGATCTGCAACCCCCATCGAGTTACACGCTCACCGCCAACGTCAAGGGCGGTGCGGCTGGATTCGGCAGAGGCACCGCCCAGGTCAACCTGCACGACGATAATGGTGCGACCCTTCTGTGCTATACGATTAACGCAAACGTGGGAGGCAAGCTCGCCCAGGTCGGATCGCGACTCATCGATGCCGCTGCGCGCAAGATGGCAGACGACTTCTTTGCTGAGTTCAGGCGTGAGATCAGCGGCGAACAGCCGGTCGATGCGACGCGGGCGGAAGCGAAACAAAAAGCCGCGCGTCGATGGAAAATCTGGGCGGTGGTGTGCGCGGCCCTCGTCCTGGCCCTCATCCTGGCACTTTAGGAGGCTTCTCTTCAGGTAAGAGCAAGCCGCACAGAGAACTGAGCATGAAAATCACTTTAAGCGTCAACGCAACAGAGCACGAACTGGACGTACCGGACAACACGCTGCTGGTGGATGTCATTCGCGAGCACCTGCGGCTTACCGGTACCCATGTTGGGTGCGATACCAGCCAGTGCGGAGCCTGTGTCGTGCATATGAATGGCCGCGCGGTGAAATCCTGTACCGTGCTGGCCGCACAGGCGGATGCGGCGGAGATCGTAACGATCGAAGGCATTGGCACCCCTGAGAACCTGCATCCCATGCAGGAGGCGTTTCGCGATTGTCACGCATTGCAGTGCGGATTTTGTACCCCAGGCATGATCATGAGCGCCATCGATCTCGTTCAGAACAGCGATTCGCTCGATAATCGAGCCGTCCGCGAAGGGCTCGAAGGCAACATGTGCCGTTGCACCGGCTATCACAATATCGTTCGTGCCGTGCTGCAAGCGGCCCAGGGGATGTAGGGAGACGGACATGAGCGAGAGAGGCGAAACCGGAATCGGCGCTTCGGTAAAACGTCGGGAGGACTTGCGCTTCATCACCGGCCAGGGGCGCTTTACCGACGACCTCAACCAACCCGGTCAGGTCTATGCGGTGTTCCTGCGCTCCCCGTATGCACGTGCACGCATCGGCGTGGTGGACGCGAGCGAAGCCCTCAACGTCGAGGGCGTGGTCGCTGTGCTTACGGGGAGGGACATGGCCGATGATGGCCTGGGCGATTTACCCTGCGGCTGGACGGTCAAACAGAAAGACGGGTCTGACATGGTTTCCGCCCCACATCCGCCCCTGGCGGTGGACGTTGCGAACTACGCCGGTGAACCCTACGCAATCGTCATAGCCGAATCGCTGCAAGCCGCCCGACAGGCAGCGGAGCTCGTCACCACGGATTTCCAGGAATTGGTACCTGTGGTGGATCTGGCCAGCGCCGTTGATTCGGAGCAGATTCACGAGGGGGTGCCAGGCAACCGGGCCTACGATTGGGAACTCGGTGAAAGAGGCGCGACCGAGGCAGCGCTTGCGGCTGCCGCTCACGTCACCCGGATCGATCTCACGAACAACCGTCTGATCCCCAACGCGATGGAACCCAGGGCCGCCTTAGGTATTTACGACAGGCCAGCGGATCAATTCACGCTGTACACGACGAGCCAGAACCCGCATCTCGAACGACTGATACTTTCCGCGTTCGTGCAGGTCGCGCCCGAGCACAAGCTGCGGGTCATCTCGCTGGATGTCGGTGGTGGGTTCGGTTCGAAGATTGCCGTTTACCCTGAAGAGACCGCCGTGATCTGGGCCGCAAAGAAGGTAGGCCGGCCGATCAAATGGACAGCCGAGCGTGGCGAGTCGTTCTTAACCGACACCCACGGGCGTGATCACATCACTCATGCTGAGCTCGGGCTGGATGCGGATGGCTTGTTCACCGCGTTGAAGGTAACCACGACGGCGAACCTCGGTGCGTATCTCTCCATGTTTGGCTCCGTGGTGCCGACGTATTTGTATGGCACGCTCATGGCTGGTCAGTACCGGACCCCCAACATCTATGTCGAGGTGCAGGGCGTCTATACCAACACCACGCCTGTGGATGCCTATCGCGGCGCCGGCAGGCCGGAAGCGACTTACGTGGTCGAGCGCGTCGTCGACACCGCAGCGCGGGAGCTCGGGATCGATCCCGTGGAGCTACGCCGCAGGAACCTCATTCAGCCCGAACAGTTTCCCTATGCAACGCCGGTAACGCTGGAATACGACACGGGTGACTACGAGGCGAGTTTGAACAGAGCCCTGGAGCTCGCGGACTATGCGGGTTTTCCCGAGCGCAAGGTTGCAGCGGCCGCCACGGGCAAGAGGCGCGGAATCGGGTTTGCCTGTTATATCGAAGCGTGTGGTCTTGCCCCATCTAAGCTGGCTATTCAGCTCGGGGCCGGGGTCGGGTTGTATGAAAGTGGCGAAGTGCGGGTGAATCCTACGGGATCGGTCACTGTATTCACCGGATCCCACAGTCACGGCCAGGGTCATGAAACGACGTTTGCGCAGGTGGTCTCCGATCGGCTGGGTATCCCGCTTGACGATGTGGAAGTCGTGCACGGCGACACCGGACGCGTCGAGTTTGGTCTTGGGACGTACGGCTCGCGATCACTGGCGGTGGGCGGCGCGGCGCTGGTGGTCGCGACCGACAAGATCATCGCCAAGGGTAAGCGCATCGCTGCGCATATGCTGCAGGCTGATATAGAAACCCTCGAGTTTACCGATGGACGGTTCCTGGTGCAGGACAGCAATCAGTCGTTGACGTTCGCCGAGGTGGCGTTCGCCGCCTACGTGCCAGCCGACTATCCGCAAGATCTGGAACCTGGCCTGTCCGAAAAAGCTTTTTACGACCCCGAAAATTTCACGTACCCCGCGGGTACCCACATCGCGGAGGTAGAAATCGACCAAGAAACAGGCGTGGTTGAGCTTGTTAGCTTCGTCGCGGTGGATGACTTCGGCCATGTGGTCAATCCGATGATTGTCGATGGCCAGGTACACGGCGGAGTCGCCCAGGGTGTTGGCCAGGCGCTGCTCGAGCACGGTGTTTACGATGACATCGGGCAGCTGCAGACGGGCAGCTACATGGATTACTGCATGCCGCGCGCCGACAATGTGCCCGACTTCGTTGTCGACACCACGGTCACCCCGTGTACGCACAATCCGCTGGGGGTGAAGGGCTGCGGGGAGGCCGGCGCAATCGCGTCGCCGGCTGCAATCATGAACGCGGTCACCGCGGCGCTCGGGGGCAACGAAGTTTCCATGCCTGCTACGTCGGAGAAGATCTGGCGCGTCTTGCGGGGCTCTGGCGGAGTAGGAGGGGAATAGCATCATGTATCAATTCACCTATCACAAGCCGAGTTCCGTGGAGGAAGCTGTCAGCCTTTACCAGGCCGCGGAAGACGGGGTCTATCTGGCTGGGGGTCACACGCTCATTCCCACCATGAAGCAACGTCTGGCGGCGCCAACCGATGTAATCGACCTGGCGGGGATCGAGGGATTGTCCGGAATCGATGTCAGCGCGGATTCGATCAGCATCGGTGCGTTGACCTGTCACGATGCGGTGGCTACATCGCCGGACGTAAAGAAGAAACTTCCTGTGCTGGCGCATGTAGCCGACGAAATCGGCGATGGTCAGGTGCGCAACCGCGGCACGTTGGGGGGTTCGGTGGCGAACAGCGACCCGGCGGCCGATTATCCGGCTGCGGTGATCGCCCTGGGTGCTACTGTTCACACGTTCTCGCGTAGCATCGCAGCGGATGACTATTTCAAAAATCTGTTTGAGACGGCATTACAGCCAGGTGAGATTATTACCCGGATCGATTTTCCGATTCCGACGCGGGCAGCGTATCGGAAGTTCCCCAACCCCGCGTCGCGCTACGCAGTCGTCGGGGTGCTGGTGGCAGACTTCGGCGGCACGATCCGTGTGGGAGTCACCGGGGCCGGTCCGTGTGCGTTCCGCGCAACGCCCATCGAGGAGGCACTGAACGCCAACCTTGACCCTGCAGCCGTGGATGGCGTACAGGTGCCCGATGGTAGGTTCAACAACGATCTGCATGCTTCCCAGGAATATCGCGCGCATTTGGTCAAGGTCATGGCCAGGCGCGCAGTGGAAGACTTGCTCGGCTAGATTCCAGGTAGCGCGAAGGCGATCAGATGGTCGCCCAGCTTCGTGCCCATCCGTGCATGACCGCCGGCGGCGATCACGACAAGCTGTCGGGAGGAGCCGTCTTCGAGCTCCACGGAATAGCTCATCGGCGTGGCCTGGGGTCCGGCCGGGAGTCGGCCCTTCCACAACTCTTCTCCGGTTTCCAGATCATACGCGCGCAGCACGTTTTCCATGGCGGCGCCGATGAATATGAGCCCGCTGGCGGTTACCAGCGGTGCTCCGACGCCCGGGATGCCCAGTTCCCAGGCGATCGGCACGGGGCTCAGATCGCGCACGCTGCCGTGAGGCACGCGCCATAGCTGTTCTTGGGCCACGATGTCGATCGCCGTAATGGTGCCCCAAGGTGGTTTGTTGCACGGCAACCCCCAGGGCGAGACAAAAGGAGCACGGGCCATGGCGTAAGGCATGCCACGTTGCTCGGCGACCTCGATGCCGAACTCGCGGCCCGAGCGCGCGCTGAACTCTTCTCGGGGCATGAGCCTGACGATAAAAGGCACGTTGCTGCTGCGAGCGATGATCAGGCCTCGGTCGGCGTCCACCGCCACCCCTCCCCAATTGATGCCACCGAGGTTGCTCGGCGCCACCAGCGTCCAGCGTTCGGTGATGGGGGTGTAGATCGGCCCGACGTTCATCTCCGCCAGCCTGTCTTCACACCAACCTTGGTCCCAGAACGTAAGCCCCCACCCATCGTCCGGGCCGACATTCGGCGCCAGCTGAAACGCTTCGGGTGGATAGGGTTGGGTTGGCGAGAGCTGCTCTTTCAAGGGGCCCGTTCTGGGCACCTGGCGGTTCTCGTAGTCGATAACGGGCTCGCCGGTTTCCCGGTTCAGCACGAAGACGAACCCCATCTTGGTGCCCTGAATGACGGTGGGCACTGTCCGGCCATCGATATTGAGCTCCGCCAAGGTGGGCTGAGCGCCGACGTCGAAGTCCCAGAAGTCGTTGCGTACGGTGTTGAAGTGCCAGACCACCTCGCCGGTGGATCCGCGCAGGGCGACCACGGCGGTGCCGTAGTAGTCCATGTCTGGCGTGCCGCTGCGGTAGTAGTCGGGTGCAGGGTTGCCGGTAGGTACAAACAACAGATCGCGCGGTTCGTCGGCGCTCATGGTGCCCCACACGTTGGGCGTGCCCAGGGCGTAGCCTTCGTCGCTGACGAGTGCGCCAAGCGCCGTGTAGTCGAAGTCCGGAGGTGCCAGGTCCCAGGCCCACACTTGCGCGCCGGTTCGGGCATCGAAGGCGCGGATGACGCCACTGGGGGCGTCGATCCGCACGTTGTCGGAGATGGCTGCACCGACCACCACGAGATTTGAAATCACGGTGGGTGCCGAGGTCACCTGATATTCGCCGAGCCACTTCTGCTCACCAGCGCCTTTGTTCAAGTTCACGCGCCCGGCGTTGCCGAAATCCAGACACTCGGTACCGGTTGCGGTGTCCAGAGCGATCAGGTGGCCGTCGTTGGTGGCGGTGAAGATTCTCGATCCACAGATGTCGCTGCTCGAATCGGCTCCACCATCACGCCATTGGGCCACACCCCGGCAGACGAGCTGGTTACCATAGCGACCAGACAGATCAATTTTCGGATCGAAGCTCCATAGCTCGCCACCGGTAAGCGGATCCAGCGCGATTACCCGGTTGAACGGTGTGCAGAAAACCAGTCGGCCTTCCGCCAGGATGGGCGTTACCTGAAAAGCCGAAGTTGAGTTCACTCCTGGGGTGCGACCGTCGGACAAGTCCGAGTGGCGGAAAATCCACGCTACTTCGAGCTCGGAGACATTGTTCGCATCGATATCTGTCAGATCTACATGGCGGCGACCGCCGCCGCCGCCATATTCCGGCCAGGCGCTGACCGTCCGTGTTCGAGCGTCCTTGGCGACAGTGGCATCGAACGAGGCCTCGCACCCTGCCAGCAAAAGCGCGCTGAGCAGCGCCTGGACAAGAAGCGGCCGTTCGGATCCCTTAGGGCTGCACATACCTGTCCTGCAGCCGGCGCATGCCGTGCAGCCAGCGATCGTGGCCCGAGGTTTTGCGCATGGCTTTGCCGATGTCACTGGCGCCGCCCGTGACAACAACGATCTTATTCGCGATCTCCATCGTGCTCCCCTTGCTGAGCGTGGCAGGGAACATTAGACGTTCCAGCAGATTGATTCTATAGTCCAAAATAGTCCAGCGAGCAGGCTAGCGCTGGAACCCTCGGTGGAAGATGCGCTGTCCTGAATTCTCGAGCAGTATCATGTGACACACCCCCCTCTGTTTACGCTTTCAGAACTCGAAGAAGCCGGTTCTATTGTGCATACGGCCGTTGCGCCGACGCCACAATATGCCTGGCCTTTGCTCCGTGATCGAACCGGTACCGAGGTGTGGATTAAGCACGAAAACCATACGCCCACCGGCTCGTTCAAGGTGCGTGGCGGGTTGATGTTTCTGGAGCAGTTGCGCCGAGATAACAAGCTACCAAACGGGTTGATTACGGCCACGCGAGGCAATCATGGGCAAAGCATTCCTTACGCAGCTTCACTCTTTTCAGTTCCGGTGACGGTGCTGGTACCGCACGGCAACAGCGTGGAGAAAAACCGCTCAATGCAGGCCTGGGGTGCTGAGCTCATCGAGTACGGCACAGATTTCGATGAGGCTCGAGAGGAAGCCGCGCGGCTTGCACGAGACCGGGATTTACTTTTTGTGCCCGCATTTCATATTTCTCTGGTCAAAGGAGTGGCCACCTACGCCCACGAGCTGTTTGCGGCGCTGCCTGACCTGGATACCGTTTACGTGCCCATTGGTATGGGTTCGGGTATTTGCGGGTTGATCACCACCAGAGATCTTCTCGGTCTGGATACCGAGATCGTTGGCGTCGTATCCAGTCACGCACCTGCTTTTCGTCTGTCCTGGGATGCTCGGAAAATTGTACAGACCAACACTGCGAACACCTTTGCTGACGGGATGGCGTGTCGGGTGCCCAGCCAGGAGCCGCTCGATATCATCCGCGCCGGGGCCAGCCGGATCGTCGAGGTAACCGACCACGAAGTTGCAGCTGCCATGCGGATCCTGTTTGCAGACACCCACAACATTGCCGAGGGTGCGGGCGCGGCGGCATTCGCTGCTCATAAGCAAGAGGCGCTCGAAAACCGAAAGATTGGCGTGATACTGAGCGGCGGTAATGTCGACTCGGAAGTTTTTCGCGCAGTGCTGGGCGGCAGGACGCCAACGCCCTGAAACTGTTAGATCAAACCACGCAAGTGGACGATGAGTGATAAGGACCATGATGAATCTGTGTGCAGGTTGGAGGTGGAGCTGGATTACAGCGTTGTCGTTGAGCGCGATGTTGCTGTCTTCCGGGCTCGCCCACCCGAGCGAGGCGCGAAGGCCGCTGTCGGCACACCACGTCATTGCCGACGGAATTCCGCTGGCCGTCTGGGAGAAGTCGCCCGCATCACCCACACGCGTGGTGCTGTTGATCCACGGGCGCACCTGGAGCACCCGACCGGTTTTCGATCTGCAGGTTCTCGGTGAGGAACTGTCCCTGATGGACGGCCTGGTCGCGGCGGATATTGCGACCTACGGCGTGGATCTACTTGGTTACGGTGATACCCCACGGCAGGCCAGCGGGTGGTTGACCCCGCTGCGTGCGGCCGCGGACGTAGCCAAGGTACTGGAGTGGGTCGCGCAACGTCATCCGGACCTTCCGAAACCTTATTTATTCGGTTGGTCCTATGGGGCCATGGTGTCGCAGATGGTGGTGCAGCAACAGCCGCAGCTGGTGTCGGGTTTGATCATGTTCGGCTACCCGGTGCGTCCCGGCATTGCCGTGAATCCGAGAAACCCGACCGGCGCGGCGCCGGGCCTTGCTAACAGCGCCGCCGCTGCGGCCTCGGACTTCATTACCCCAGGCGGCATCAGCCAGCGGGCCATCGATGCCTTCGTTGCCAGCGCCTTGGAGCACGATCCGATACGGGTAGACTGGCGCTCGCTACCGCATTGGCTGTTGCTGGATGCGCGTAAGGTCACGGTGCCCACGCTGCTCATCGACGCCGAACACGACCCGGTGAGCGACGACAGCGTGCTACCCGAGGTATTCAACAAACTCGCAACGAATGACAAGGCGTGGGTAATAATCCCCGATGCTGATCATGCCGCGTTCATGGAAAATGCCCGCGATTATTTCCTGAAGATAATGGCCGCATTCATTACGGCCGAACGCGTTTTGGAAGATGTGATATCTGCCGACTTTCTGGAGCTTGAGCTACCCTAAAATGCAAACAGGGGGCGTCAGCCCCGGCGTTGAAGTGCCCGGTGCACCCGGGCACAACGATATGGGCTGATTTGGAGCGGGAAACGGGGTTCGAACCCGCGACCCCGAGCTTGGGAAGCTCGTGCTCTACCAACTGAGCTATTCCCGCATACGGGCGGGATTCTTGCACGACCTGAGATTTCGTGCCAATTGGGGCTAGAATGCGGGGACGGGCGTTTTCCCGCCCGCCGGACATACGATAGATATGAACGAAGACAACAAACCCATACTGGTGTCCGATCAGACGAGATCAACGGGTGCCACCGACCCTACCTCCGAAGCCAAGGCCATGGGCGGGACGCTGAAAAAGCGCATCCGGCTCACGCCGGAGGAACTCTTCCTGGTGAACAGCAGAAAGGGCCTGCTGCAACTGTTGAGCTCCAAGAACGTCAACGTCGAAAAGGCGTTGGTAAAGCTGCGCTACGAGCAGGAACTCGAGCGTCTGCAGATCGAGTTCGTGAAGTTGCAACGCGCGATTCAGTTGGAGGGCCGGCGGTTGATACTCATCTTCGAAGGGCGGGATGCGGCAGGCAAGGGCGGCACTATCCGCCGCTTCATCGAGCACCTGAATCCACGCAGCGCACGAGTGGTCGCGCTACCCAGACCTACCGAGGTACAGAAGGGGCAATGGTATTTTCAACGCTACGTCGAGCAACTACCAAACCCCGGGGAGATCGTGTTCTTTGACCGTAGCTGGTACAACCGGGCGGTCGTCGAACCGGTGATGAATTTTTGCACCAACAAACAATACAAGGTCTTCATGCAGCAGGTTCCGGAGTTCGAACATATGCTGTACGAAGATGACCTGCAGGTCATCAAGTTCTGGTTTTCTATTTCCAAGCAAGTCCAGGCGGATCGTTTCGAGACCCGCCGCAGCGACCCGCTAAAGCAGTGGAAAATCAGCGCGGTAGACGAGCACGCTCAGGAATGCTGGGATAGCTATACGCGGTACAAAGAAGAGATGTTCAGCAGAACTCATACCTCCTATAGCCCCTGGATCATCGTCAAGGCTAACGACAAGAAAAAGGCGCGCCTGGAGAGTATACGTTACGTACTTTCTACGGTTGAATACGAAGGCAAGAGTGACGAGCGTACGGCGCTGTCGCCAGATCCGGACATCGTGATGCGCTACCACCGCTCCAACCACTCACTAGACTGAGCCTGCCTGCGAACTGGCGGGCTTTCTCAAGCGTCGCGGCGCACCCAGCGACTGGTTTTGCTGACATCCTCCACAGGCTGTTCGGCTTTCTGCCATCCGCCGAATCCTGGTTCGAGGTTTGCAACGCTCGTAAAGCCCATGTCTTCCAAGGCTTTCACGGCCAGAACGGAACGCCCACCACCGGCACAGAACACCACTATGCGGCCGTGTTCCTGAAAGTACTCCCGATAGTAAGGGCTCGCCGGATCCGCCCAAAATTCCAGCATGCCCCTCGGCACATGTTTGGAGCCGGGGATCGTACCGAGGTCTACGCGTTCCTGTAGCTCGCGAATGTCCAGCACGAGCAGCTGGGGGTTGTCCGCCATCTCGGATTTCAACTGGTCGACATTCAGATTTTCGATGTCCGCCTTCTCGGCGTTGACGGACTCGAAGATGTTCTTGATCGGCACCGTTCTGCCCCCACTAGCGCTCTGTTCGTAGCCAGTGTACACGGAAAATCCAGTGGATCCCGCGGGGTACGACTATCATGGTGACCGTCCCGCCCGGGTTGATCGACCTGGGAAACCATCGGGCTCGCCGGATGTCATATCATGAGATGTTCTGCGTTTGGCCGAAGTACAGTTATCAGGAGTCGTCGATGCGGTATCTGGTGGTGTTTCTTGTTTTCACAGCGGCTTTTTCAGGCATTTTTCCAGGAGGCGCGGCAGCGGTTCATGGCGCAATCCCGGTCGGGCTGCCGTCCGGGGAAGAGCTTCCGACTCTGGCGCCCATGCTCAAGCGCACGACCCCGGCCGTGGTCAACATAGCGACCTACACCACAGTGCGGGTTCGTAATCCGCTGTTGGAAGACCCATTTTTTCGGCGCTTCTTCAACGTGCCGGATCAGCGCCGCTACCGTAGCACCCAGAGTGCGGGCTCCGGCGTGGTTGTCGATGCCAGCGGAGGCTACATCGTTACCAACAACCATGTCATCGAGCGTGCTGACAAAATTACGGTGACGCTGGCGGACGGCCGCTTGTTGAGCGCGACCCTTGTCGGCGTCGATGCGCAGGTGGATCTGGCCGTGCTCAAGGTAGATCCCGAAGGCCTCCAGGAAATCAGCTTTGCCAACTCCCATGAATTGCAGGTCGGGGATTTTGTCGTTGCCATCGGCAATCCGTTCGGCCTGAGTCAGACCGTGACCAGCGGAATCATCAGCGCGTTGGGCCGCAGCGGTCTCGGTATTGAGGGTTATGAAGATTTCGTTCAGACCGATGCTTCCATCAACCCGGGCAACTCCGGCGGCGCCCTCGTGGATCTGAAGGGTCGTTTGGTGGGAATCAACACCGCCATTGTGGCGCCGAGCGGCGGCAACGTGGGTATCGGCTTCGCGATACCGTCAAACATGGTCCGTGCCATTATGGACCAGCTCATCGAGCATGGTGAAGTTCGTCGAGGATACCTCGGTCTTGCGGTCCAAGGCCTAAACGCCGACCTGGCGGAAGCCTTCGGCGTCGATCGTCGCGAAGGTGTGGTCGTGGTCGAAGTCGAGCCGGACAGCGTTGCAGCAGCGGCCGGTTTGCGCGCGGGCGACATCATTACCAGAATTGGCGAGCGGGAAATTGCCAAGGTGTCGGACTTTCACAGCCACGCGGCGGTAATTTTCGTTGGAGACGAGGTCAACCTCGAAGTGGTGCGGGAGGGTCGATCCAGGCAGATGCTCCTGGAAATCGGCGACGACAACCTCGAAAAGATTCTAGGCCGGCGCATCGACGCTCGGCTGGCGGGAACGGTGCTGCAGAACTTTCGGAATCAGAATGAGCCGGCCATGGGTGCCGGGGTGCTGGTAACCGAGGTCGATGCTCAGAGCGCTGCGTATCAGTTTGGTCTGCGAGCAGGTGACGTTCTCGTGGCGGCAAATCGCCGCGATGTGCGCAACCTTGCGGAGTTGCGCGAAGGCGTGCGGTTGAACAACCGACAACTCCTGCTCCGAGTGTATCGCGCGGGCGAGTTCGGTTTCGTCGCGATCCGCTGACAGCTAGCTCGCGCAGGAGGCTTTTTTCAAGGCGCCTACGAGAACATGATGACGTTGCGGGCGACTTCTCCGGTTTCGAGTGCGGCCATGGCTTCGTTGATGTCTTCCAGCTTGATGCGTCCGGAGATCATGTCGTCCAAGTGCAGCTTGCCTTGCAGGTAAAAATCCACGAAGCGTGGCATGTCTACGCGAAACCGATTGGAGCCCATGTTGCATCCCTGGAGCGTGCGCTCCAGAAGAAACTCCGGCCCGTGCAGCTCAATGTTGGTTCCAACCGGAATCATGCCGATGAGGGTGGCCGTGCCGCCGCGTTGCAGCATCTTGAACGACTGCTCGGCGGTCGCCTTCAGACCGATCGCCTCGAAGGAGTAGTGCACGCCGCCGCCCGTCAGCTCCCGTACTTCCTGTATTACATCTGTTTCACTGGCGTTCACCACATCGGTTGCGCCGAATTTGCGGGCGAGATCCAGTTTGCTCTCCAGGGTGTCGATCGCGATGATCCGCGCCGCACCAGCAATATCTGCACCGTTGATTGCCGATAGCCCTACGCCGCCACAGCCGATCACGGCAACCGTGCTGCCGGGCTCCACTTTGGCTGTGTGAATCACGGCTCCCACCCCCGTGGTGACCGCACAGCCGATGAGTGCGGCTCGATCCAGGGGCATGTCGTCGCGTATTTTTGCAATGGCGTGCTCATGGACAAGCATGTATTCGGCGAACGAAGAGAGGTTCAGAAATTGCCAGATATTCTCATCGCCCTTGGTCAAGCGCTGGGGTTGATCCATTGGGCGCTGCAGTTCCGGCTCCTGGCACAGAGACATGTGTCCGGTCAGGCAATACTCGCAATGCCCGCAGAATGCTGAAAGGCACGTGATCACATGGTCGCCAGGCTTTACGTAGGAGACGTCGCTGCCCACGGCCTCCACCACCCCCGCAGACTCGTGACCCAGCACCGCTGGCAGCGGATAAGGGTAGGACCCGTTCTGGAAGTGCAGGTCCGAGTGGCACACCCCGGCGGCAACCGTTCGCACCAGAACTTCCCGCGGTGCCGGATCACCGTGCTGGATGTCCTCGATTTCCAGGGGTTGGTTAACTTCGCGCAGCACGGCCGCTTTCATGCGCCCTCCGATAAATGGGTGTCTAGAAAATCGAGTGTGCCAAACGGGGGTTGGGATTGCTACCGTATCGGCTAACTAGCGTTCCTATGGGACTTGCTACAGTATTGAGGCCCAAATACGTGGCGCCCGAGCGGGAATTTTTCCATGGTGTTGATCGGTCTAGGATCCAATCGCGGGGACAGCGCAAGCGCCGTCGCATCGGCGATGCGCAGACTCGCCGAATACGCGGCGGGCGAGTTGCGTTGTTCGGGTTTGTGGCGGACCTCGCCCGTGGACTGCCCGTCGGGTTCCGGCGACTTTATCAACGCCGCCGTTGCATTCCGGACCAGGGCAGGTTTGAGCCCCGAGGAGCTGCTGGGCGCGCTGAAGGCGCTGGAGGCGGAGTACGGGCGCGGCCTGACGCCAATTCGCAACGCGCCCAGAGAGCTCGATCTGGATCTGCTGTTGTTTGACGAGCAGACGCGCGATGAGCCCGGCTTCATTCTGCCCCACCCGCGGGCCATCGATCGGCTTTTCGTGCTTGCGCCAGCGGCACAGGTGGCTCCAGACGCTGTCTGGCCCGGCACGGGCACGACTATTCGTGATCTGCTGGAACGGCTACACACCGATGAACAGGTCGAGGTGCTCGATGCAACGCCGGTGGCTTAGCCGGTGTACGCTATGGTCAACGCCGATAGCCGCGATTGCTCTTTGCGCAATCGCGCTGCACGCGGTGGCCTATGACGGCAAACTGCATCAGCAGCTGACCTTCCTCGCCGCCAAGCAGTTCAATCGCTGTGTGGCAGGAACCGACATCCCCATGCTCACCGCGCTGCAGGTGCGTTACATTGCAAAAACCAATGTCAAGCAGGCAGACCGCAATGTGTTTGCCCGCATGTTCAACTGGCGCTATTACGATCGCGGCAGCGAAGCCGAACGTTCGCTGCTCTGGGCCATCGATACGCGATTCCACGAGCACTTCAACGAGGTCCTGAAACGGTTGGATAGAGCCCACGGTACCGCACAGCTATACAGCAATCTGGGGCGCATCGTAGGTTTTGTCCAACTGGTTTCGTCACCCGCGCACGCCGTACCCGTCTACACCGGGCGTTTCTGGCGTTTCAGCTTAACGGATCGGTTCGACAGCTATTCGGTCAACGAGGCGGCAGTACAGGCGGAGCTTGGAGATGCCTGTGATTTCCTCGAGCGATCTGCCCGCGACTACGCAACGATCGTGCGAACCGTTGCCGCTGATACGCTGGTTGCCGTGCGCTCGCCTATCACGGGGTTGCCTGCTTCCTGGGAGGTGTTCTGGGAGATTGCCGAGAATGCGGACAACTTCGGTGAGTATGGGCCGGCCGGCAACAACTTTGGTCGCGCGACCGAGTTTCGTTGCGAGAGCGCTCAGCGCTGTGTGCTGCTGAAGGACGATCCACTTTATGCCCAGTTTGCCCGGCAGCGGCACGTTTCCGCAGTGTACGGAACCATGGGCGCCATGCTGCTCATGCAGCGCGCCCTGGGTGCCACGGAGCTGGTGGATGCTGACTGAGCTGAGGGTTCTGGATCTCTCCACGGAGATGGGATTGATGTGCGGCCAGCTGCTGGCCGACATGGGCGCGGATGTACAACAATGGGTGCTGCCAGAGGATGAACCCAGGCTCGACGAATACCACTGGCAGGCGTATACGCTCGGCAAGGGAGTGCGATTAGTCGACTGGCGATCGGTGCCGGAAACGCTGCGCCAACAAGTATGCTTTGCGGATGTGCTTATCGAGTCCGAGGCGCCTGGCAAGATGGCGGCACGGCGGCTGTCTTACCAGGCGCTGGCGGCGATCAATCCGAAACTGATTCATGTCTCCATAACAGGCTTCGGCAGCACCGGCCCGAAATCCGGCTATCACTACTCGGATCTCACTGCAACGGCTGCCTCCGGTCACATGTATGTGACCGGGAGCGCCGGTCAGCCGCCCTTGCGGATCACGTGCCCGCAGGCTCATGGCCACGCCTGCTCGGACGCTGCGGTTGCCGTTCTCATCGCCGTGCTGGAGCGAGGGCAGTCCGGTCGCGGGCAGTACATCGACATCTCGGCACAGCAATCCACGACCCTTGCGCTGCTCAACAGAGCGCTGGATGCACCTGTTGGCCAGGCAAAAGCCGAACGGAGTGCCTACGGAGCAACGCTCAATGGCGTGTACCTGCAGAGCCAGTTCGAGGCCCGGGATGGATGGGTGGTATGCCTGCCGGGGGTGCTGCCGCCCCTCGCAAAATTCATGCAACGGCTCATGCAATGGGTCTTTGACGAAGGGCTGTGCACGCAAGAAGATCTGCGCTGGGATTGGGGCAGCGTGTCGCAGCAGATCATGCAGGGTGAGATCAGCGCGGATCAATGGGCGCCGGTCACCCGGGGCATCGAAGCGCTGATCGGGCAACGAACCAAGGTCGAGCTCATGGCCGAGGCCGTTGCGCGACGGTTGTTGATTGCTCCTGTTTTCACGGTCGCTGATATTCTGGACAGTGTCCATCTGCGCCAACGCGGCTACATCGTGCAGGCGCGGTCCGGCCGACGCCTGGGCGCTTTCGCCAAGCTGTCCGCATCGCCACTGCCCCTGACCGAAAACCTGCCCCGGCAATGGCAAGATGAATCCCGCTTCCGTTGCGCCGATGAGACTGCTCCAGAGGTCCCGCAAGCAGACCGGGTCGAGGCAAACAACGGGCCGCTGGCCGGGCTAAAGGTGCTGGATGTGTTCTGGGTGGTCGCTGGTCCCGGCGCAACCCGGATGCTGGCGGACTACGGAGCCACCGTGATTCATATCGAGTCCACGCGGCGCCAGGACATGGTCCGCAATGTACCGCCCTACATCGGTGGCATGCCCGACCCGGAACGTGCCGCCTGTCATCACAGCACCAACGCCAACAAGCTGAATATCACGCTCGATCTCAGCTGCGAAGAGGGCCGCGAGGTATTGCGTGATCTGATCCGTTGGGCAGACGTGTTCACTGAATCGTTCGCGCCGGGCGTAATCGCCCGGATGGGCTTTGCCTACGAGAAGGTCAAGGCGTTGAATGCGGACATCATCATGATTTCCAGCTGTTTGATGGGTCAGACCGGCGAATGGAGCGGCTATGCCGGTTTCGGTAATTCGGCCGCGGCGGTGTCGGGCTTTCACGCGTTGACAGGCCACCCACACCAGCCGCCGACGGGCGTCTTCGGGCCGTACACGGATTTCATCTCCGTACGATTCAACGCGCTGGCCCTTCTCGGCGCGCTGCTGCACCGGCGGCGCACGGGGGTTGGGCAGTACATTGATATGTCCCAGGCCGAAGCGGCGCTGCACTTTCTCGCCCCGGAATGTTTGCGCTGTCTGCGTGATGGTGGCGTGCGAGCGGCGGATGGAAACCGCGACGAGGTGTACGCACCCCAGGGCGTGTACCCCACCGCGGGGTCCGACAAGTGGTTGGCACTTTGTGTGGGCAGCCAGGCCCAATGGGCTGCGTTGTGCGAGCTGGCGGGGTTCGAAAGCCTCGCCACGATGGACGTTGCCGCGCGGCGGGCCGCACACGATGACCTGGACGATAGGATTGAACAATGGACGGCCGACCAGGATGGCCTCGAGCTGGAGTCGCGGCTGCAATCGGCGGGAATCGCCGCGCACCGGGTACTGGATACTCATGAACTTGCCCAAGACCCACAGCTTGCCCATCGTGGTCATTACATTCCGGTGCAGCATCGGGAGTTTTCCGATGCAGTGGTAGAGAGTACGCGGTTGCGCTTCTCTCGCACCCAGGCCGTGGTCCCGGAGATCGCCCCCTGGTTCGGGGTCGACAACGAAAAAGTGCTGCGCGAATTGCTTGGCTATGACGCATCGCGCTATGAGCGGCTGCTTGCCCGGGACGTGCTGTCGTGATCGTGAGATGAAGCTTGGCGTAACGCCGTGGAATTTTACCGATCGGAGCGCGCGCGCTCTGACCGAGCAGGCTCATACGGCAGAAGCACTGGGATACGATTCCTTCTGGTTGCCCGAAAGTCATTTCAGCCCAGGCGCCATTCCCGACCCGCTGATGCTGCTCGGGGCGGTAGCGGCCGGCACCGACAACATCCGCCTGGCGACCACGTCCTATCTGTTGCCGTTGCGCAATCCCCTACAGGCGGCAGAGCAGGTTGCCGTGCTCGATCAGCTGTCCCGCGGCCGAGTGATTCTCGGGATTGGCCGCGGATACGCGCCGATGATGTTGAAGGCGTTCGATGTGGCGCCGAGCGAGAAGCGCAGGCTGTTCGAGTGGAGCTTGGAACGCATGCGCGAAGCATGGAGCGGGCAGCCGGTGGTGCTTGATGACGAGGGGACCACCATCGTTCTGGATCCGTTGCCCGTGCAGCGCCCGCATCCGCCGTTGTGGGTGGCCGCGTTCGGGCCAAAGGCGCTGGCGCAGGCCGGGCGCCTGGGCCTGCCGTATCTCGCTTCCCCGGTGGAGACGCTCGATACACTCGAAGCGAACTACCAGCGCCACCAGGATGCAGCATCCGCCGTCGGGCACCCGCCCGTAGACACCGTGCCGATCATGCGAACCATCTTCATGTCCAGCAATCGCCGTCAAGTTGTTGAAGTGCGCGAGCGGATTGGCGCGGAAGCCCGGAAAATGGGGCGCTTGCCACAAGATGCCACCGTGGACGACTGGAGCATCGTTGGCGACGAGCACTTCGTGCGTGACCGCATCAGCGAATATCGCGAACGCCTGGGCATGAATCACCTCATCGTCACGCGGTTGCGCATTGGCGCGGTTGACGACGCTGCGGTGCAGGCTTCCGTGGCGGGAGTTGCAGAGGTCGTTGCGGCGCTCGGCTAATCGAACACCTGCACGTTATCGATCTGCAGATAACGCTTGAGCCTGCCGGTGAGGTAGTAAAACGGCAGGGTATCGGCGAGCGCAACGGTCATCTTGAACAAGTAGCTGCTACCCATGAGTACCAGCAACGCAGCAACGGTGATGTCGCCGGCGAGAAACGCAGCGCCGAAGGTCACGCTGATAACCATGACGGAATCCACCATCTGGCTCGTGAGGGTGGAGAAGTTATTGCGCAACCACAGATGCTTGCCCTTGGTAAGGCGCTTGAAGAAGTGAAATAACTGCACGTCGCAGAATTGCGCGGCGATGTACGCCATCATCGAGGCGAAAACGGCGCCCGAGGTACACGCGTAGAGCAATTGAAACAGCTCAACGCTACCACTGATCACATCGCCGTTGGGAAGCGCGATGTCTTCGGCCAGCTGGATCACCTGCCATGGCGGTTGTTGGTCTGCAGAGACGGCGGGAAGGGAGTTGCCGAGCATAAGCACACCGAGGATGAAAAAATTGAGCGTGAAACCTACCCAGACGAGAAAATTGGCGCGCCTGCGGCCGTACAGCTCACTGATCAGATCTGTGCAGAGAAATGTCAACGGATAGGGCAGCACGCCCACCGCCAGCGCCATGGGGCCCAACTGAATGAACCGCGTGATGCCCACGACGTTGAGCAGCGTCATGGCGCACAGAAAGAAGCCTGCCAGGACGATGAACACCTGCTCACGGCGTTCGGTGAGATCATGTTCCTGCAAAGGTAACTCTCCGAGGCTGTCGGTTTGTGTCGACTATTGTGTTGTTTCGGTCAGCTTTCTTTCTGGCCGAGGTTCGCGTGCAGTACCGCCCCGTTGATCACAGGATTGTTTGCCACCCAGTAGAGCGTTTCGGCGATTTCGTCCGGGTCGATCAGACGGTTGTAAGTTGACATCGCGCGGACGCTGTCCATGGTCTGATCGGGCACGTGCTGACGCAGCATCTCGGTGTCGGTAAATCCCGGGCACACGCACGCCGTATGTATCTCGCGCCCGATGAGGTCCTGACAGGTGGCCCGCATCATGCCGACAATCGCGTGTTTGCTGACCACATACGTGTAGCTGCCTGGCACCGCCTTCTCCCCGAGTGTCGAGCCAACGTAGATGATGGAAGAACCTGGGCGCATGCAGGGAATGGAGAAGTAATTCAGCGTATTGGGCGCTACCACGTTGACCTCCAGCACCTCTCGGAAGTTCACGCTAGGGGTTTCCACCGCGCTGTCGTTGTCCATGCGGGCGGCGTTGTGCACCAGCACCACCTGCTCGGCTTGCTGGAGCATGGGCGTCAACTGGTTGCTGATGTTTTCCAGAAATCCCGGTACGGAAAGATCACAGTTGATGTGATTCACCGCGTCCAAAGGGCAACGCCGCCGGGAAAGGTTTACCACCGTATAGCCTTCGTTGATGAACCGCTGTGCGGTGTGTAACCCGATACCGGCGCTGGCGCCGGTTATGAGCAGACATTTCATGACCTTTACCTCATTGCGATGTCATTTAAGATATCTGTCCGGGTATCCAGGTCGCCGCCGCCCACTGACCCGGCCCGGACGATACCCGTAACAAGAACTTTTTCACCTCCAATGCCACAATTTCCTCATCGCCCTGCAACCGTTCGAGGAACCACGGCGCCAGTTCTTCAACCGTAATGTTGCGCAGCGGCAACGTCAGCACATCGCGCGGTAGAAACGGGATACGTTCGTCGGCAAAGCTCGCGATCAGGTAGTCGGTTTCCCGTGTGAGGGTGAGAAAGGGCGAGCGCTCGGGTAGCAATACCTTTTCATCGAGTTCGTCACACAGTTCCTTGAGCTTGGCCTTGACCAAATTGTAGTCGAATGCCAGCCCATCCTCGCCCACAACGGCATCAATTGTTGCTTCAACATAAAAGGTGTGGCCATGGAGGTCTTCGCGTTCTTCGGCCGAGAACAAAGTGAAATGCGCAGAGCTGAAATGCAGATAATCCTTGCTGATCTCGATGCTGGTGAGCGACGGCCGTGCCATGCCGGGATGCTATCACACGGACCGCTACATGAGATTCATCGCCTGTGCGAACTCCGTCAAGCTGGCGAAAGTCCAATTCGGTTCGGCATCCGACGACCTCGCAGCGCCGTTGCCACCGCCAGCGCTTTCACGATTGATCCAAACGGTATCCAACCCGAGTTCGTTTGCAGGCGCGATATCGTGAAAGCGACTCTGCGCCACATGCAGCACGGGGCCGCGGACCTGTTGCAAGGCGGCTTTGAATATGGCCTTGTCGGGTTTGTAGGCTCCCACTTCCTGGGCGGTGATCACGTGTGCGAATTCCACCCCCAGAAATAGGGCCGAAAAGGCGAACAGATCGTTGTCGATGTTCGACACCACGCCGAGCTCAAACTGGCGCGCTAACGCGCGCAATGCTGGCACCGTGTCCGGGAACGGATGCCAGTACTCGATGCTGTTGGCGAATCCGTTGAGTGTGTCCTCGGTTGGCGTGAATGCCAGGCGCGTGCCGAATCGTTGGAGTACTCTACCGAGCACCGAGCGATATGTGCCGCCTTCGGCTTGGATCTCGGGCTCGCACTCAGCGAAGAACTCCAGCACCCACTCGTCGATCACGTGCACCCCGTAGCTCTCCAGCAACGGCTGCAGATATCCGAGGATTCCGTTTTCCCAGTTGATCAAGGTGCCGTAACAATCGAACGTGAGGGTCTTGTAGCTGTTGGCGAGGAGATCAGTCATGCTGAATGCGGTCCAGTATCAATCCATAGAAGAATTCGTCCGCGCGGGCGAAATACCACCCCAGGTGCATGCGACAATCCGCACAGGAGGCGTGTTGCCATTGAAACCCGGCGAACCAGGTATCTGCTGCGACCTGTTCTCCAGAAATTGTGCAGCCCAGCGCCTGGGCAAAACAACCGATGTGAAAGCGGATGCCATAGGGATTGCTGAACTCATGATCGTGGCCGCCGGCGACCTCGATTCGGTCACCGTCCCGAGCGATGACGTTGGAGCAGGTGGCGCAGTAGATGAAGTTGCGGTCCGTCTCTTCCACGATCTCCTTGAGCTTCGGGTCCAGGCCTTGACGCTCTTTGTCTAGGACATCCACCATAGGCAAACTCTTTGTTCTCTTCCCTCTCTTAGGCAACGATTATGGACTCATTTGACAGCATCTTTCAGCGTGCCGCCGAGCGCAAGGGGGGAGCTGCTGAACTCGAAGCGCTTCTACCGAGCGCATCGACTTCCCAGCAGCTCAAGGCGATTGCAGATGATCGTTTTCTGGCAGAAATGACCAAATGTGTATTCCGCTCCGGATTTGTGTGGAAGATCATCGAGAACAAGTGGCCGGGGTTCGAAGATGCATTTCACAACTTCGATGTCGCCACCTGCGCCATGCTTTCCGAGGAAGAACAGGAGCAGCTCGGCCAGGATACGAGCATCGTACGCAACACCAGGAAAATCCAGTCGGTGCCGAAGAACGCCGCGTTCATTCTCGATGTGCGAGCCTCCCATGGCAGTTTTGGCAACTATCTGGCCGCTTGGCCGGTCGACGAGATCGTCGGCTTGTGGGACGATCTAAAGAAGCGCGGCAATCGGCTGGGCGGCCAGACCGGGCGTTTCTTCCTGCGTTATGTTGGCAAAGACACGCCGATGTTTTCCGCTGACGTTGTTAAGGCGCTGGTGGGCCAGGGCGTGGTGGACAAAGAGCCAACCAGCAAGAAGGCGTTGCAACGCGTACAGGATGCTCTCAATGCGTGGCGTGAGGAGAGCGGGCGCGACCTGTGTCAGATCTCCAGAGTGCTGGCGTGTTCGGTCGACTGATTGAGCTTGCGTGCGAGGTTCCGTGAATGACGGTCAATTCTGAAGCAGACGTCGAGGGCCCGTTTGCCGTGGGGCGCGCCGCTCGAGGCCATGCGTCGTGCCGCACAGCCGGGGATGACGACGACAGAGCTTGATGCCATTGGCCAGTCCTGCCTGACGCAGCTCGGTGCGCGATCTGCGCCACGGCTGTAACGATCTCCCAGGCGCGACCTGTGCGGCAACGAACAGGCCGCCCACGAGTCTGGCAACTACCAGGGCATGGACGTACTAGCCGGCCAATCAGCCAAGCAGCGTCTTCAGGTCTACATCCGGATCGGCGAGCTGTTCGGCGTCCACGGATTTGCCGATCAACTGCTTGCAGATCATGAATTCCCTGGGGCTGTTGACCGCGTCTGCGGCAACCAATAAGCCGTTGTTCAGGTAGAATACCGCGAACCGGTTGGCTGCCTTGTCACCACGTACCACCTGGGTGTCGCCGTCGGCGGAAAAGCCGACCATCTGCAACTTCAGTTCGTACTGATCCGACCAGAACCAGGGAATGGACGCGTAGGTCTTCTCTCCTCCGCACATGTTTGCGGCCGCAACGCGCGCCTGCTCCATGGCGTTGGGTACTGACTCCAGACGCAGTCGTCGATTCAACAGCGGGTTGGGATGGTTGGTACAATCGCCAGCGGCAAACACGCCCGAGGCGGATGTTCGGCAGCCCTCATCGACCACGATGCCGTTGTTGCAATCTATGCCCGCGGCCTCAGCGAGTTCCACATTGGGGATAATGCCGATTCCGATCACCACCATGTCCGCGGGGAATTCTGCATCACCGCACTGGACGGCGGTTAGCTGGCCGTCTCCCGCAAAACCGCTGACCAGCGTGCTGGTGTGGATGCGCACGCCGCGGCCGGAATGCAGCTGGTCGTAGTACTGTGACATCTCAGGGGTCGTGACCCGCTGCAGAATGCGTTCTTCCATTTCCAGCACGTGGACCTCGAGCCCAGCGGTGATGGCCACAGAGGCCACCTCCAGGCCGATGTAACCCCCGCCCACAATCACGAGTTTCTTGCCCGGTGCGAATTGCGCACGGATCGCGTCTACGTCCGCGATGGTTCGCAGGTAATAGATGCCGGCCAGATCGGTTCCCGGAATGTTGAGCAGCCGCGGTCGGCTACCCGTGGCGAGCAGCAGTTGGTGGTACGCGATGGTCTCGCCGCCGTCCGTGCTCACCCGGTGTGCGTTGGTATCGATGCTCTGGACCGTGACCCCGGTCTTAACGGTGATGTTCTTGTCAGCGTAGAACTTTTCCGGGCGCAGATATACGCGTTCGATGCCCTGTTCGCCGGAGAGATACTGTTTGGACAGTGGTGGGCGCTGGTAGGGAATATGCGGTTCATCGCCGATGATCAGGACCTCACCCTCGTAGCCTTGCTGGCGCAGGCTCGCCGCTGCCTGACCTGCTGCATGTCCGGCACCCACGATTACCGTGGCGGCCATCCGCTTTCCTCCTGAAATCTTGAACCCTATAAGCTCGCTATCTTACTCAGGTTGCGCGGGCGAAGTCTTGCAGGGTGGACTTGAACAGTGGGTTGTCGTGATAGCATCGCTTACCGAGCGCTCAGAAAAGGTAGCAGCTTGAAGTACCTGACCCTGCACGAGATAGTCAGACACGCGCAGCAGAATCTGGACAAGAAATACTGGGACTATCTGCTGGGTGGTGCGGATACCGAATCGTCCGTGCGACGCAACCGATATGGTTTGGATTCCTGGGTTTTTCGCCCGCGCATTCTCAACGACGTCTCCGAGGTGGATGTAGCCAGCGAGTTTCTGGGCACGAAGATGCGCATCCCCGTGCTGCTACCCCCAATTGGGTCGGTACAGGTGTTCGAAGCCGGCGGCGGCCAGTCGGTGGCAGAGGCTGCGGCCCAGTTCGGCGTGTTGCAGATACTGAGTTCCGTGTGCACCCCGGATTTCGAGGCCGTGGCAGCGTCTGTGCCAGGGCCACGCATCTTCCAGCTTTATCTCATGGGCGACCAGGCGTGGATGGACGACCTCATCGCGCGTGCCGTGGACGCTGGTTATACCGGCTTTTGCCTCACCGCAGATACTCAGACCTATTCGCGCCGGGAACGCGACATCATCAAGCGGTTCATCCCGCCATCGGGTAGCCAGGCCGGCAGCCGGGAATTCAACTATCAGGGCAAAATGACCTGGGACACCGTGGGCCACATCAAGAGCAACTTCGATATCCCGCTCATCATCAAGGGTGTGAACGTTGCTGAAGATGCGGCTCGATGTGTCGAGGCGGGAGTCGATGTAGTTTACGTTTCCAATCACGGCGGACGCCAGTTGGATCATACCCGCGCTTGCATCGATGCCCTGCCCGAGGTCGTCGAAGCGGTGGATGGCAGCGTGCCCGTGGTGGTAGACGGCGGCTTCATGCGCGGCGCGGATGTGGTTAAGGGCCTGTGCCTGGGTGCCGATGCGGTTGCTATGGGACGATTGGAAAGTCTGGCTATGGCGGCCGGGGGCAGAGACGCCGTGGTCCGGGCGCTGGAACTTGTCGAGCAGGAGATCAAAACCACGATGGCACTCATGGGCATCGAAAAGCTCAAAGACCTCAGTCCGGCGCTGCTCGAGCGCGCCACGCCGGTTGCGCCCTCTGATTTGCTGAGCGCGTTTCCGTTGCTCGCAGAAGAAGGCTACTGAGTCCGGGTGAGCCAGCGGGTGCAGGCTGGTTACGATTTGCCGGAATCCTTGGGCATAGGCACCGGAAATGGGGTGATGTTGCCGCCGCTGCTTTCGGTGACCTTCGCCACGCCTTCTTTTTCCACCTCATCGATACGGATCACCGCATGCATCGGAATAAAGCTGCGGTGCACGCCGTTGAACTCAGTTCGCAGTTTGTCGTCGCCGGGATCGATCACCACCTGGGACTTTTTTCCGAAGATGTAATCTTCCACTTCGATGAACCCGTACAGATCGCTCTGATAGATGTTATGGGCATAGACCTCGTAGATCTGGCCCAGGTTGTGGAAGAGTATCTTGTAGATATGCTGCACCTTGTCGCTCATTGGCGTGGACACTCGGGTTATCACAGCCCCTTATATAGAGCTGTATGTGAGAATTTCAAGCATTTATAATCCCGCGCCTCGCCTGTGTCGATTGAAAGGCCGATGGAAAGGCCGATGACAAGAATACTGCGTCCATGAAGAAGCTTTACGTTAAAACCCACGGCTGCCAGATGAACGAATACGATTCTGCGCGCATTGTGGACCTGATGCGGGACCGCCACGGCTACGAGGTGGTGGATGCGCCGGAAGATGCAGATCTGATCCTGCTCAATACCTGCTCCATCCGGGAAAAGGCTCAGGAGAAGGTTTTCCACCAGCTGGGCCGCTGGCGGCCACTGAAGGAGGCGAACCCCGATCTGGTGATTGGCGTTGGCGGCTGCGTTGCCAGCCAGGAAGGCGCCGCCATCCTGGAGCGCGCGCCCTACGTCGACGTAGTTTTCGGGCCCCAGACCCTGCATCGGTTGCCGGAGATGGTGGCCGCCGCCTCAGGTCCCAGGCGCGTCCCCCTGGTAGACATCAGCTTTCCGGAGATTGAAAAGTTCGATCGATTGCCCGAACCGCGAGCGCAGGGCGCATCGGCTTTCGTGTCCGTGATGGAGGGTTGCAGCAAATATTGCAGCTTCTGCGTGGTCCCTTATACCCGCGGCAAGGAGGTCAGCAGGCCGGTGGCGGACGTTATGCGTGAAGTAATCCAGCTCGCCGCGCAAGGCGTCCGCGAAGTCAATCTGCTGGGGCAGAACGTGAATTCTTATCGGGGCGCCATCGAAGGCGATAGCGCCGACCTGGCCGAGCTCATTTACTATGTCGCGGAGATCGACGGCATCGATCGCATACGCTTTACAACCTCACACCCGATAGAGTTTGGGGATTCGCTCATCGAAGCGTTTGCCCAGGTGCCTCAGCTTGCCGACCATCTGCATCTGCCGGTGCAGTCAGGATCGGATCGTATCTTGAGCCTCATGAAGCGCGGCCACCGTGCAGACGACTACAAGGCCAAGATTGCACGGTTGCGTGAGGTGCGTCCGAACATCAGCCTGTCCTCGGACTTCATCGTTGGTTTTCCCGGTGAGACCGATGTCGATTTTCAGGCCACGATGGGCCTCATCGAAGAGGTTGGCTTCGATACCTCCTTCAGCTTCGTGTACAGCGCAAGGCCTGGTACCCCCGCGTCAGCCTTGTCCGATGACACCTCGGAATCGGTCAAGAAGCAGCGTCTGGCAGTTCTGCAGGATCGTATCCGCTGCCAGGCAGCTGACATTTCAAGCAACATGATCGGCAGCACGCAAACCGTGCTTGTGACCGGCGTGTCCAAGAAGAACCCCAATCAGCTGCAAGCGCGCACCGAGAACAATCGAGTCGTCAATTTCGCGTCTTCCGACGCGCGCCTCATCGGCGGATTTGTCGATGTAGAAGTCACCCAGGCGCTACCGAATTCGCTCCGGGGCCGGCTAAACTCTATTTGACAGGCACTATTGCCTATATATGCTAATAAACCCATGTCTGCACAAGGTTTGCATTGAGCGAAGACCATTCCCGGGTGGTGGCTCTCACCTCCAACGTCAATCTGGAGCCTAACGATCCGCAACGCCTGGCAGCTTTGTGCGGCCCGCTCGATCAGAATCTCAAACACCTTGAACAACGCCTGGGCGTGCACATCCGTAACCGCGGCAATCTGTTTCAGGTCAGCGGTCCGGAACTAAGGGTTAAGGCGGCTGGGGCGCTGTTGTCGCAGCTGTATCGGGAAACCAACGAGCGCGCCAGCATTGAGCCGGACATGGTGCACCTGTTTCTGCAGGAATCCGGAGTCGACCAACTGCTCACCCGGCAAAGCCCAGCGTCCGGGACTGGAGCCGATGAGTCTGGCGAAGACGTTGGCGGGGTGATTCGCACCGGCCGCAAGAGTGTTAAACCGCGCGGCGCCAATCAGGTCAGCTACACCCAGAAAATTCGAACCTATGATGTCAGTTTTGGCATCGGCCCCGCTGGAACGGGCAAGACTTATCTTGCGGTAGCGTGTGCGGTGGAGGCGTTGGAGAGCCAGCAGGTCAGCCGCATCGTGCTGGTACGGCCCGCGGTCGAGGCCGGCGAGAAGCTCGGTTTTCTTCCGGGCGATCTCGCGCAGAAAATCGATCCCTATCTGCGCCCGTTGTACGACGCGCTCTACGAGATGATGGGCGTGGAGCGGGTCAACAAGAATATCGAGCGCAATATCATCGAGGTGGCGCCGTTGGCCTACATGCGCGGCCGCACGTTGAATAATGCGTTCATCATTCTCGACGAAAGCCAGAACACCACCATCACGCAGATGAAGATGTTCCTGACCCGGATCGGATTTGGCTCGACGGCCGTCATCACCGGAGATATCACCCAGATCGATCTGCCAACGGGGCAGAAATCCGGGCTGATCAACGTGCGTGAGGTGTTGCCGCACGTCGATGGCATCAGCTTTACCCACTTTAGTTCCAGAGACGTGGTACGCCATCCGTTGGTGCAGAAGATCGTCGATGCCTATGAAGGGTATCAGGAGCCACCGCACGAATCGGACGGCGATCGTGATGCCCGTTGACGTCCAGGTCGCAAGTAGCGCAGTTGAGATACCTCGAGCCCGAGAGATTCAACGCTGGGCCGACACGGCGCTTGAGGAAGTCGCCAACGATGGGGAACCACCGGATCTGTGTATTCGGGTCGTCGACAACGAAGAATCACTGGCGCTCAATTCTAAATTTCGGGGTGTTGACAAACCAACCAACGTGTTGAGTTTTTCCACAGACATTGATTTGCCGGGTGAAAATATTCTGGGCGATGTCGTGATCTGTGCGACCGTGGTGTACGCAGAGGCGGCCGATCAGGGTAAATCCGTGGGCGACCATTATGCTCACATGGTGGTGCACGGTGTATTGCACCTCGCCGGCTACGATCATGAACAGCAAAAAGATGCTGAGCTGATGGAAGCGCTCGAGATCAAAATACTGGAGCGCGTCGGCGTGGCCGATCCGTATACCATGTCATGAGCCTAGCAGGCGGCACGGAGCACCATCGACGCTCCATTCGCAACTGGTTATCCGATCTTTTCAACGACGAGCCCGCAGACCGCACGGAGCTTATGGAGTTGCTGCGCGACGCGGCCGACCGGCAGCTTATGGACCGCGAGGCCCTTAACATCATCTTTGGTGCTTTGCAGGTCTCCGACATGCAGGCGCGGGACATCATGATTCCGCGCACGCAGCTGGTGTACCTGGAAGACGAAAAGTCGCCGGACGAACTGCTGACCACGATCATCGAATCCCAACACTCGAGATTCCCGGTGATCGGCGACGACCTGGATGACATAAAGGGCATCCTCCATGCCAAGGACCTTTTGCCGCTGTCTCTTGAAAAGACGCTGAAGAAAGGCCGCGAGAAGGGTCGTCGCGGCTTCGATATCAAAGACTGCATTCGTCCCGCCACGATCATTCCCGAAAGCAAGCGGCTCAACGTACTTTTGCAGGAGTTCCGCTCCACCCGCAATCACATGGCGGTCGTGGTGGACGAGTACGGTCATGTGTCGGGCGTCGTTACCATTGAAGACGTTCTGGAACAGATTGTCGGTGAGATTGAGGATGAGTACGACGTTGACGACGACAGCTTCGTGAAGAAGCTCGACGACACAACATTCAACGTCAAAGCGACGACCACAATCGAAGACTTCAACGAGTATTTCGATCTCGAGATCGGTAATAACGAATTCGACACCATCGGCGGGGTAGTGCTCAAGGCGTTCGGTCATTTGCCCGAGCGAGGGGAGTCGGTCGACATAGGTGATCTGAACTTTCAGGTATTGAACGCGGACTCGCGCCGGGTACGATTGCTGCAGGTCAAGCTCTCCACGTGAGCTATCTCCTTGCCCTGGCCTGCGGGGCGTTGCTTCCCTTATCGTTGGCGCCTTTTGGTTGGTGGCCGCTGGGTCTCGTTGCGGTGGGCGGCTGGTTCGGACTGCTGCAAAGCAGCTCGAGCCGTGGCTGGCTGATTGGCTGGCTATTCGGGTTTGGCAAGTACATCGTGGGTATTTCGTGGGTGTACGTGAGCATCCACGATTACGGTAATGCGTCGCCACCGCTGGCGGCGTTTCTCGTTCTGCTCTTCGCGGGCGGGCTTGCGGTGTTTCCGATGTTGAACGCCTGGTTGTTTCAGCGCCTGCGCAGCATTGGCGCACCGCATCTCGACGCCTGGCTGTTCGTTTGCTTGTTTGTCGGGTTCGAATGGCTGCTTACCTGGTTTCTCACCGGCTTTCCATGGCTTTATCCGGCGTACGCGCACATCGATACCGCGCTTGCCGGTTTTGCGCCTGTGGGCGGCGTGCTGCTCGTTAGCTTTGCGCTGGTTGCCTCCACCTGCTTTGCCGTTGCCGGGTATCTGGCGCAGCGTAAGACCGGGTTGCTGATTGCCGCCGTCAGCCCCTGGGTTTTGGGGGCGTTGCTTACGCAGATGAACTGGGTGACGCCCGCTGCGAGCCGTAGCGTCGCGCTGGTTCAGGGCAACATCGATCAGGCGGTAAAATGGCTGCCCGAGAGCCGGATGCCCATCATCGAAACCTATCGCGCGCTCTCAGAACCGCATTGGGGAACGGATGTCATGGTCTGGCCGGAGGCTGCCATCACCGTGATGGCACACGATGCCGGCAGCGTTCTCCAGGCGCTGCATGAGCGCGCAGAGCAAGCACAAACGGCCCTGGTCCTGGGCCTGCCGGCGCTGGAGCGGCTACCCGGTGACGAGATCGTGTTCCGCAACACGGTCGTGGGCATCGGGACCGCACAAGGGCGCTACGTGAAGCGCCGCTTGGTGCCGTTTGGCGAGTACGTGCCGCTGGAAGACTGGCTGCGTGGTTTGATCGAGTTGTTTAACCTGCCCATGTCTCACGCAACCCCGGGCGCCTGGCGGCAGCCGCTGTTGCGCCTCGGCGGAGGCCAGCGTGCGGCAATGGCCATCTGCTACGAGATCATCTATCCCGGTCTGGTTCGCGAACAGGCGCGCAGGGCAGATGTGCTGATCACCATCTCCAACGACAGTTGGTTTGGAGCCAGCGTTGGGCCGTTGCAACACATGCAGATGGCGCAGATGCGTGCGCTGGAGAATGGCCGCTGGTTGCTGCGCGACACCAACAATGGCGTGACTGCCATCGTCGACCACCGCGGTACGATTGTCGCGCAGCTGCCTCAGTTCACGGCCGATGTGCTCATCGGCCACTATCGGCAGATGCACGGCCATACGCCCTACAGCCGTTTCGGTGACAGGCCGCTGCTTGCAGTGCTGGGCGTAGGCCTGCTGTTCAGCGGCTGGCGGCGTTATCGCGCGGGGAATTAGCGGGACCAGACGCCAGACCATAGTGGTATATTTGCGCGCCTTCGATTGGAGCTTCCTCCTATGGTGTTGGCAAGGGTTTGACAAGGTGTTGAGACAATGAGCGCTACCTACGATCCGCACGCCGTCGAGCGCGCGGCGCAGATATTGTGGGAGCAGGCCGGGAGCTTTGTGGCGAGTGAATCGGGCGCGGGCGAGAAGTTCTATTGCCTGGCCATGTTCCCGTATCCCAGTGGTCGATTGCACATGGGCCACGTGCGCGTGTACACCCTGGGCGATGTGATCAGCCGCTATCACCGGCTCAAAGGCTTCAACGTGATGCAACCCATGGGCTGGGACGCGTTCGGCCTGCCTGCGGAAAATGCGGCCATCAAGCATGGCATAGCGCCCGCGGTCTGGACCAGGGACAACATCGACTACATGCGCGGGCAGATGCAGCGGCTCGGTTTTGGCTTCGATTGGAGTCGCGAGTTTACGACCAGCGATCCCGCGTACTACCACTGGGAGCAGTGGTTTTTCGTCAAGTTGTTCGAAAAAGGCCTCGTCTACCGAAAGCGCTCGGTGGTGAACTGGGATCCGGTGGAGCAAACGGTCCTAGCCAATGAGCAGGTGGAAGATGGCAAAGGCTGGCGCTCGGGTGCAACAATTGAGCGCCGCGAGATGGACCAGTGGTTTCTCAAGATCACCAATTACGCCGACGAGCTGCTTGATGGGCTCGATCACCTGCCCGGATGGCCGGAATCGGTGAAGCGCATGCAGCGCAACTGGATTGGCAGATCTCACGGCGTGGAGATCGATTTCTCGGTCACCGACTCCGATGAGGTGGTTTGCGTGTATACCACCCGGCCCGATACGTTGCTCGGCGCGACCTACGTTGCGGTGGCGCCCCAGCATCCCCTGGCCGGTCGAGCAGCTTCAGGCGACACGGGGGTAGCGGATTTCATTGAGCGTTGCAAGAACACCAAGACCGCCGAGGCGGAGCTGGCGACCATGGAGAAGGTGGGCATCGCGACCAACATTACGGTAGAGCACCCGCTCACGGGTGCCCGTTTGCCGGTATGGATCGCCAACTTCGTGCTCATGGAATATGGTTCCGGCGCGGTGATGGCTGTGCCCGGACACGATCAGCGGGACTGGGAATTCGCAACCAAATACGGCCTTCCCATCAAACAGGTCATCGAGCCTGCGCAGAATAATTCCGGTGACCATGGCGCCGAAGCCTGTGATCTGTCCCAGGCCGCCTACGTTGCTTATGGGCGCCTGGTGAATTCCGCCGAGTACGATGGCATGTCCTCGGCCGAAGCGTTTGACGCCATTGCCGACACCTTGGAAGCCAGGCAGCGCGGCCGTCGTAAGACCCACTACCGCCTGCGCGACTGGGGTGTGTCGCGCCAGCGCTACTGGGGCTGCCCGGTGCCCATGATTCACTGCGACGCCTGCGGCGTGGTACCGGTTCCCGAACACGATCTGCCGGTCGTTCTGCCCACCGATGTGGAATTTCAGGGGGTGCGCTCACCGCTGATTACCATGCCGAGCTTCTACGAGACCACCTGCCCGGGCTGCGGTGGTGAAGCCAGGCGCGACACCGACACCTTTGATACCTTCATGGAATCCTCCTGGTACTACGTGCGCTTTGCCAACCCCGACGCGAACGCCCCCATGCTGGACGATCGCGCGAAATTCTGGACGCCGGTGGATCATTACACCGGCGGCATCGAACACGCCATTCTGCATCTGCTGTACGCGCGTTTTTTCCACAAACTCATGCGTGACGAGGGATTAGTCGATTCCGACGAGCCGTTTGTTCGCTTGTTGATGCTTGGCATGGTGCTGCAGGACGGCAAGAAGATGTCGAAATCTGCTGGCGATGCGGGGGATCCTCAACATCTGCTTGAAAAATATGGCGCCGATGCGGTGCGCACCGCCATGATGTTTGCTGCGCCGCCGGATCAATCGTTCGAGTGGAACCAGGCAGCGGTGGAAGGGCAGGGGCGTTTCTGCCGTCGGCTATGGAATGTCGTGCAGGAGCATGTGGCAGCGGGTGCGGTGCCGCAGCTCGACAAAGAGAATCTGAGCGCTGCCGCCAAGGATCTTCGTCGCAAAACCCACGAAACATTGCGGCGCGCGGACGATGACTTCGGGCGCCGCTTGCAGTTCAACACGGTGGTCTCCGCCGTACACGAGCTGGTCAACG
>SMVB01204742.1_pt1 | contig 65787 bp, 62 predicted proteins | sample 2456461 | NCBI WGS metagenome assembly SMVB01 (sample SAMN11095934, study PRJNA526329) | marine sediment metagenome | biome: Marine sediment; feature: Surficial sediment; material: Deep marine sediment; isolation source: Hadal surficial sediment | place: Pacific Ocean | collected 2014-05 | depth...
CAATCCAGCGCCTGGGCCAGTTGGCGAATCCGCCACATGGACGATATCAATAACGGGACGTTGATCCCGATAGTCCAGATCGGTCTCAAGCGTGAGAAGGAACTGCCCAACGTGCCGTTGATGCAGGATCTCACCAACGACAAGGAAAACAAGAAGATTCTTGAGTTCCTGTCGGTCGGTGGCGCCATCGGACGTTCGGTGATTGCCGCCCCGGAGACGCCCATGGACCGGGTCAAGGCGCTCCGCATAGCCTTCAACAAGACCATGAAGGACCCGGGATTCCTGGCCGATGCCAAGAAGCGCCGGGCCAATATTCAACCGACCACGGGTGAGGAGCTCGATGCCCTCACCAAGAAGGTTCTGGCCACGGACAAGGACCTTCAGCGCAAGGCCCGGAACATCATGAAGGGCTACAACAAGAACTGTAAGAAGAACTGCAAAAAGAAGAAAAAGAAGAAGAAAAAGAAGGCGTCGTAAGGCTCCAACCAAAGTGCCTGGTGCGCGCCCGCGAGGTTCCCTCGCGGGCGCGTTGCCATATGGGCGGGTCGGCGCATGATCCGGCCCAAGGGTTCAATTTGATCCCGGTGGGCCCTAGAACAGGTTCAGCTCGCGAATGCCGCGGAACACCGGGAACCATTGACCGAACAAGGTCTGTGGCCACAACACCCGCAGCACCATGTGGAACAGGCCGTAGCAGAATAGCCACATCGGCCCGACCACCAAGAAGATGACGCGCCAGCTTTCCTTGCCCTCGAAACGCATGTACCCGACCAGGAAAAGCGCCAGTGCCGGGATCAGCCCGATGACATGGGAAGCCCCGATATAGAACACACACCAGAAGAAATACCGGGCCGCCCGGGTGTAGATGACCCGGGACGAGAGATCCCCGTAATCGGCCTGGATATCGAAATGGATATCGTCGCCGGCAGCCGTCATCTGGCCGGCCACCGCTTGATCCCCTGGTTTCCTCTCGGCGGGTGCCATCAAGAGGTTGGTCAGGATCACCAGGCCGGTCGCCACCACGCCGAACCATGCCACGGCCTGCGGCTCAAGCCGCGTCGCCAATTCCCATTCGGCGGAATAGATGGCGGCATAGAGAAAGATCCCGAAAATCAGAACCGTGAACCCGAGATCCGGATTGCGGAGGTAATCCCGTTGCACGGCAAATCGGCGCCCGCCCCGTGGCGCCTTACTCCTTTGCCGGTAGCCCGTGTAAAGGGGCCACATCACGCTGATCAGCGTGATGGAGAGGATAATGATGACCACCGGGCGGGACAGCCATTCGAATCCCCAGCGGGAGATCGAGATGAAGAGATAATTCTCGATCAAACCGCCAAGGACGAAGCCGAGGATGATGGGCGGCCGGGGCCAGCGGAACCGCTTCATCACCCAGCCCAAGAAGCCAAATATCATCAGTGTGTACAGATCGCCCCAGTCGCGGCTCCCCTGGAAGGCGCCGAGGAAGGTCATGGACAGAACCAGCGGCACCAAGATACCCACCCGGATCATGGCGATCCGTGCGAGTTGGCCGGCAAAGGCAAAACAGATGCCCGCACCGAGGATGTTGGCCAGCGCCACCGACCACACCATGGTGTAGGTCAGGTCGAGCTGTTCGGTGAGCATCTTCGGCCCCGGAACGATGCCATGAATCAGGAAGGCCCCCAGCAGCAGCGCCATGGATGCCGAACCCGGCACACCGAAGGCAATGGTGGGCACCAGGGCACCGCCCTCCTTGGCGTTGTTGGAGCTTTCCGAAGCAATGACGCCGCGCACATCGCCTTTGCCGAAACTTTTCGCGGCGCCCTTCTCGGTGCGCGCGGCATGGCCGTAAGCGACCCAATCGATCACCGAGGCGCCGAGCCCCGGGATCGAGCCCATGACCGATCCGATCAGCGCGCAACGGAGGACCAGGAACCAGTTCTCGAAGACGTCCTTCACCCCTTCAAGCTGGCCACGCGCGTTGATATTTTTGGTATCGCCGGCGATGGTCTTGCGCGTGATGGCCAGGTCCGCGAGTTCCGGGATGGCAAAGATTCCCAATGCGAAAGGCACCAGCGGCACACCGTCCCAGAGATACATGGAATCGAAGGTCCAGCGCAGGGTGCCGCCTTCCTGATCGTTGCCGGCGGTCGCCACCAGAAGGCCCAACGCCGCGGCAATCAGACCCTTGATCGGGGCGCTTCCGGACAGAACCGCCACCAGCGACAGCCCGAAGATACAGATGGCGAGCATCTCCGGTTCGGAAAAGGACACCATGAAGGGGCGGAGAATGGGCAGGCTTACCCCCAGCAGCAATGCGCCAAATAACCCACCGATCACCGAAGACGTGAACGCGGCCCCGAAAGCCCGGCTCGCCTCGCCGCGCCGCGCCATGGGATAACCGTCAAGAATGGTCGCCGCCGAACCGACGGTGCCCGGCACGCCGAACAGGACCGCCGGAATGGTATCCGAGGTGACGGTGACCGAGCCAAGGCCCAGCATCATGGCGATGGCGGAATAGGGATCCAGCGCGTAGGTGAAGGGAAGAAGCAGCGAAAGGCCGACAATGCCGCCGAGACCCGGGATGACGCCGACAACCAACCCCATTAGGACGCCGGCGAAGAGGAACCCGAGCCGCGTTGGGTCGGCCAAGATGACGGCGGCCTGGCCCGCCATGGCGAACATTTCGCTGAAACTGACCGTCGTCGTCAGATCCATTTATTTCCCCCTTGGGCGCTAACCCGGCTGACTTGTCGCGTTTCTTTTAAGTCGGGTTTCTTTTAAATGGTGTTCCGCCTTGTCGCAAGATCACCGAACCGGGACCCAGGGCGCTGCCATCCACTCAAGCCGGCGGCCCGGAGCCCGCCTTGCGCCCCCGCGCCGAGCGCGCGTGGCGCCCGGCGATGTAAAGGGTGGCGCCGATGACCACCGTGGAGCCGACCATGGTCCAGGCGTCGGGGAACAGGCCGAACAGGGTGATGTCGAAGGCGATGGCGTAGAGAATCCGGACATAGTCGAAGGGGGTGACGGCGGTGGCCTCGCCGACCCGGAAGGCCAGGGTGATGAAGCCCTGGGCGGCGACATAGAGGATTCCGGTCAGGGCCAGCCAGGCGAATTGCCCCGGGGTTGGGGTGGTCCACACGAAGGCCATGGGGACGGCGCCGACCAGGGTGGAAATCATCAGGTAATAGAAGACGATGGTCATGGGCTGATCGATGGCCGTCGCTTTCTTGAGGAAGACATGGGCCGAGGAGTGACACAGGGTGGAGAACACCAGCACCAACAGCGGCACCGTGACCGCGTCCATCACCGGACGGGCGACGATCAGCACGCCGGTGAAACCCACGGCGATGGCGGCCCAACGCCGCCAATGGGCGCGCTCTCCCAGAAACAGCACGGCCAGCACGATCAGCCACAGCGGCCGGGTATAGGTTATGGCGGTGATCACCGCCAGCGGCAGGAAGGCGAGCGCGTAATAGACGCAAATCTGGCCGACCCCGCCAAACAACCCGCGGCCCACATGAAGCCCCATGCATCGCGTCGCCACGATGGAGCGCCCGCCACGGAGGAACAGCGGCGCCAGGGCCACCAGCCCGAAGACACAGCGGAAGAAATTGAGCTCGAACGGATGGATGTCGGCGGCCAGCCATTTGGCGATGGCCATGGCGCCGGAAAACCCGAGGCCCCCCAAGGCCATCCACAGGCCGCCGCGCAGATTGCCGGGCAGTGCCGCCCAGCGCGCGACCAGAGGCGCCAACAGGTTTGGGACGAAAGCCAATACCCTAACCGGCGCACGAACCCTTTTCGGGCTACATGGCCGCGATCAAGGCGGCGGCGGCGCGGTTGGATTCGCCATCGGCAAATTCGTCGTAATTGGCCCGGCCCTTGCCAGTGAAGCCGTGGCCGACCCCGGGATAGACGCGGATTTCCACCCCCGGCTTGGCGCCGAGGGCGGCCTTGGTCGCCTCGATCTCATCCATGGGAACCACCGGGTCCTGATCGCCAACATGGATGGCCAGGGGACAGGCCAGATTATCGGCCTCGTCCAGGTGCCGGCCGATGGCGACGCCGTGGAAGGACACCGCGGCATCGACGCCGAGGCGGGTGGCCGCCAGATAGGCGAAACGGCCGCCGAAGCAATAGCCGAACACCGCCACCTTGCCGTTGCTCCGGGGCAGGGCCTTAACAAAGGCGACGATGTCGGCCAGGTCCTTGACCCCCTGCGCGACGTCGAAATTCTCCGACCGCTCGACCGCCTTGGCGCGGTCCTCGCCCTCGCGGCCCAGGGTGCCGGGAATGGTGCGCCAGAACATGTCCGGCGTCACCACCACCGAGCCCTGGGCGGCATAGTCGTCCATCATCTCCCTGGTGCCGTCCTCGATGCCGAAGATCGGCGCCACCATGATGATGGCCTTGCCCGAGCCTTCGGCCGGGGTGGCGATTTCGGCCGGCATGGCGCCGCCGTCGGCGGTCGTTATGGTGATCGTTTCGGTCATGGCGGTATCCTCGTTCTCCTGTGGACCGCTTGGGTATTTCACCCTTTGACCCGCCCTCGGCAGGCCGGCCGCTTAACGGCGCTGCACCATGCGCTTCTTGATCTCGCCGATGGCCTTGGCGGGATTGAGGCCCTTGGGACAGGCATTGGTGCAGTTCATGATGGTGTGACAGCGGTAAAGCCGGAATGGATCCTCCAGTGCGTCGAGCCGTTCGCCGGCACTCTCGTCGCGCGAATCATTGATCCAGCGGTAGGCCTGCAACAACGTGGCGGGGCCCAGGAACCGCTCGGAGTTCCACCAATAGCTGGGACACGAGGTGGTGCAACAGAAACACAGGACGCATTCCCACAACCCGTCGAGCTCCTTGCGCTCCTCGGGGCTTTGCAGGCGCTCGCTCTCCGGGCCGGGCTCCGGCGTCTCGGTCTTGAGCCAGGGCTCGATGGCGGCGTATTGGGCATAGGCGTCGTTGAGGTCGGGCACCAGGTCCTTCACCACCTTCAAATGGGGCAGGGGATAGACCTTGGCATCGCCCTTGATCTCGGCGATGGGTTTGATGCAGGCCAGGGTATTGACGCCGTCCACGTTCATGGCGCACGACCCGCAAACGCCTTCGCGGCATGAGCGGCGGAAGGTGACGGTGGAATCGACCTCGTTCTTGATCTTGATCAGGGCGTCCAAGACCATGGGCCCGCAATCGTCCAGGTCCAATTCGAAGGTATCGAGACGCGGGTTGTCGTCCTTATCGGGGTCCCAACGATAGACCCGAAAGGATTTCACGTTTACGGCCCCCGCCGGGGCCTTGTGGGTCTTGCCCTGTTTCACCTTGGAATTTCGCGGAAGTGTGAATTCCACCATGCGGCTGATCCTAGTAAACCCGTTCCTTGGGCGGAAAGGTCTCGACGTCGTCGGTGAGCGTGTTGAGGTGCACCGGACGATAGGCGAGACGCGTGTCATGGGCGCCGTCCAGGTAAACCACCGTGTGCTTCATCCAGTTCTCGTCATCGCGGTCGGGATGGTCCTCGTGGGCATGGGCGCCGCGGCTTTCCTTGCGCGCCTCGGCGCAATGGAGCGTCGCCACCGCTTGGCTCATCAGGTTTTCCAGCTCCAACGCTTCCACCAGGTCGGAATTCCAGATCATCGAGCGGTCTTTGATCCCCATGTCGGCGAGTTGCTCGGCGCAGGCATCGATCAGCCGCACGCCCTCGGCCAACACCTCGGAGGTGCGGAAGACGGCGCAGTTGCTTTGCATGATGCGCTGCATGTCGTCGCGGATGCGGGCCACCGGGGTCGCCCCCTTGGCGTTGCGGACCTGGTCGAGATGGGCGATCGCCTCATCGCCGGCGCCCGAGGGCGGGGTGATCGCCGGACCGCCCGGCTTCACCAATTCGGCGGCCCTGACCGCCGCCGCCCGCCCGAAGACGATGATATCGAGAAGCGAGTTGCAGCCCAGCCGGTTGGCCCCATGGACCGAAACGCAAGCCGCCTCGCCGATGGCCATGAGGCCGGGCACCACGCGGTCGGGGTCGTCGGCGGTGGGGTCGATGGCCTCGCCGTGATAATTGGTGGGGATGCCGCCCATGTTGTAATGCACGGTGGGCAGCACCGGGATGGGCTCCTTGGTGACATCGATGCCGGCGAAAATCTGCGCCGTCTCCGATATTCCCGGCAAGCGTTCGGCCAGGAGGTCCTGGTCGAGATGCTCGAGATGGAGGTGGATATAGTCCTTATTGGGCCCGAGCCCGCGGCCTTCGCGGATTTCCACCGTCATGGCCCGGCTGACCACGTCCCGCGAGGCGAGATCCTTGACCGTGGGCGCGTAACGCTCCATGAAGCGCTCGCCCTCGGAATTGGTGACATAACCCCCTTCGCCCCGCGCCCCTTCGGTGATGAGGCAGCCCGAGCCGTAAATGCCGGTGGGGTGGAACTGGACGAATTCCATGTCCTGGAGGGGCAGGCCGGCCCGCAGCACCATGGCGTTGCCGTCGCCGGTGCAGGTATGGGCCGAGGTGCAGGATAAATAAGCCCGGCCGTAGCCCCCGGTGGCCAGCACCGTCATCGGCGCGATGAAGCGGTGGACGGTGCCGTCTTCCAGGTTCCAGGCCATGACGCCGATGGCCGCGCCGTCCTCGGCCCTGATCAGGTCGAGGGCGAAATATTCCACGAAGAACCGCGCCTTGTGCTTGAGCGCCTGTTGGTAAAGGGTGTGGAGAATGGCGTGGCCGGTGCGGTCGGCGGCGGCGCAGGCGCGATGGGCGAGTTTCTCGCCGTAATTGACGGTGTGGCCGCCGAACGGCCGCTGGTAGATCTTGCCTTCGTCGGTGCGCGAGAACGGCACCCCGAAATGTTCGAGCTCGGTGATCGCCGAGATGGCGTTGCGCACCATGAATTCGATGGCGTCCTGGTCGCCCAGCCAGTCCGAGCCCTTGACCGTGTCATACATGTGAAAACGCCAATCGTCGGGCTCCAGATTGCCGAACGACGCGCCGACGCCGCCCTGGGCGGCGACCGTATGACTGCGGGTCGGGAAGACCTTGGTGATGCACGCGGTATCCAGCCCCGCCGCCGTCATGCCCAGGGTCGCGCGCAGGCCGGCGCCGCCGGCGCCGACGACGATGACGTCGAAATGATGGTCGATGACTTGATAGGCCGCGGTCATGACTACGGCCCCAGGGCGATGCGCAGGACCGAGAGGATGGAGACCAAGGCGCAGAGCGCCGCGCCCCCCTTGACGGCGATGATGAGGGTGATTTTCGCGGCTTGGTTATGGACGTAGTCTTCGATCACCTCTGCCAGGCCCAACTGCAGATGATGGAAGCCGGCCGCCAGCAACGCGATCATCATCACCGGCGCGATCGGTCCGCGCAGCCAGGCCACCACCTCGCCATGGCCGGCGCCGGTCAGCGCCGCCAGGGAGGCGACGAACCAGAAGACCAGGGGAACCAAGGCAAGCGCGGTCAGCCGCTGGGCCCACCAATGGGCGGCCCCTTCCCTGGCCGAACCGAGCCCGCCCAGACGGCGGAATCGGCTTCCGAAGGCCGTCGGGCCGTTCATGGGAGGCCGCCAAGACCGCCCGCGCCCACCACCCAGGCGGCGCCGGTCAGCGCCAAAGAAGCCAGCACCACGCACCAGCCGGTCAGGCGCGCGACGGTCAGGTCGAACCCCATGCCGATGTCCCAGAACAAATGCCGGATGCCGTTGCAGAGGTGATAGAACAACGCCCAGGTGAACCCCACCAAGACCAGCCAGCCGAGCCACGACCCGGCGACCGCCCGGGCGCCGTTGAACCATTGGGGCCCCGCCGCGGCGGCGGCCAACCAATAAACCAGAAGCAGCGCACCGAGCCCGAGGGCGACCCCCGTCATGCGGTGAAGGATGGAAAGAACGGAAGTGAACTGGGGCCGGTAAACTTGCAGATGGGGGGATAGCGGGCGGTCGTCTTGAGCCATGGAAGGGCCTCGGTCAGGGGCCGGGCCACCACATGTTACGCCACGCGCGCACCCGTTTCAGGGCCCCGGTTTAGACCCTGGCCCGCGGCAAGTCAACGACTGCAAACGCGCGCGCCCGGCGGGTCGGGGAGCCATCGGCGGGCCGCTTGCGGGGGCCCCGGCAAGCGGCGAAACCGGGCGCGGCGGGTCGGGTTTCCGCGACCGTGGCCGATCCAGGGTCGGCGCCATGGGCCCCGGTCCGGAATATGCCAGGGAATCAGAGCTTTACACCGGAAGTTGTTACTTATTGTTTACCATCCTGTGGATAAAATTGTGAATAAACTGTGTGCACCTTGTGAGTAAATAACAATTTTATGCACAAGAAATGTCATTATTACTTGAATTTTTACTTGCGATATTTGCCAGGCAGGGTGATTATTCCCCCGGTACGTGGGAGTACCGGGTCCAAAACCGGGTCCAAGGTGAGGAGGCTCCTCCGGGTTTCTTCAATTGGTCCGGATTTGGGTTCCGGGGGCTGGACATTCAGGCCGGCTTCGGCCGGGCGGATGAAAGGCCAGGCATCGGGGGCGACTCTTTCTACGGGAGGAGTTTCGCGAGAAAGCGGCCTTTACGGGCCGGTCGCACCCGGGCGGGGGGAATGGTTTGACCCGCCGAGCCGGTGTTTCCTGGTCCGCGTGTCTCCCCAAGGGCAGGCGGGCCGTTCCGGGGCTCCCGTAAGGGAGGCCCGGGTTCCAGGCGGGTCATTACGGGGGCAACTCTGCATTGATTCGTCCCTCTCCGCCGAAAGGGCAACTTTTCGTCGGGGCACTCCGGGAGGAGACTTTCGGGCCGGGGGCAACCTCGGGGAAGCGGGGAAACCCAAGCTTCCAATGGGAACGGGAAAGACCGCCGCGGTAATATACTCTTCCCTTCGTTGGGCGCCGCAGCCCCCTCGGGGGCACTGACCGCCGCGGCGGGTGTCGCTTCTCTCCCTGGGGATGCGATGATTGCCTGGGGTGGTCGGCAGGATGCCTGTCGGTCTCATGTGCCGGGAGCAGCTCTCGCTCCCGGGGCGTCAGGTCCGTCCTTCGCGGGACAATTGTACAGGGTCCTTGGTCCTTGTGCGCCTGGCGCCCCTTGTCTATCCAATACTTATCCACAAGGCAACTGAAATTTGCCGGCACCGGTGGTTCGCCGCTGGGGCGCTTGCGGGCCAAATTGAACCGATGTGGCCCGGAGATGCTCTTGGCACGCCGGGTCCCGGCGCCGGAGAAAGCGCGCCGGGCCAAGACCGGCCGGACCGGCGTTCAGGCGGTTGGCTCGCCCTCCAGGGCGGCGATGGCAGCGGCGAAATCGACCACCCGTTGGGCCTCGGCGGCGTGCAGCGCCTCCACCATGCGCCCGTCGAGGACGGCGACGTGTTGCCCCTTCCCCGCCGCCTCGGCGAAGGCCGCGATGATGGCCTTGGCCTCGCTGATCGCCGCCGCCGACGGCGCGAAGGCGGCATTGGCGGGAGCGATCTGGCGCGGGTGGATGACCTGCTTGCCGTCGAACCCGAGGCCGCGGCCCTGGGCGCAGGCGGCGGCGAAGCCCGCATCGTCGGTGAAAGCGGGATAGACCGCGTCGATGGCGCCGAGCCCATGGGCCCGGGCGGCAAGCAGGCTGCGTTCCAGGGCGTAGAGCAAATTGGTCCGCGCGCCGTCGATCTCGGCGTGCAATTCCTTGGCGAGATCCTCGAGCCCCATGGCGAACAGGACGAGGCGGGAATGGGCGGCGGCGATCTCGGGGGCGCAGAGGACCGCCCGGGCGGTTTCCACCATGGCCCAGAGCCGCGCGCCGGCGCCTTCGGCGTCGAGCAGGTCGCCGGCGGCGCGCACTTGGTCGGGGCCGGCGACCTTGGGCAACACCACCGCGTGGACACCCGACGCGGCGGCGGCGCGGAGGTCGGCCTCCGCCCAGGGGGTGCCCATGGCGTTCACCCGGACGACGATTTCGCGCCGCCCGAAGCCGCCCGCGGCGATGGCCGCCGAGACCTGGGCGCGGGCCGCCTCCTTGGCGTCGGGCGCGACGGAATCTTCCAGATCGAAGATCAGCACGTCGGCCGCCAGGGTCTTCGCTTTTTCATGGGCCCGCGCGTTGGTCCCGGGCATGTAGAGACAACTGCGCCGGGGCCGCGCCGCCCCCGTCTCGGTGAACTCCGCCATTGCTCCCTCCGGGTTGCCGGCCCGCCTCGACCGGCCGCTCGGGCAAATTCCCGGCGAGACTACGGGCCCGGAAGATGGCGTGCAAGGGCCGTCCCGCGGCAACCGCCCCAGGCCCGGGTTGTGTCGCGCCCAGGCCTGGGATATGACACCGGGAGCGTTGCCAACGGGGGCCCGCGCGAAGGGCGATGAACACGGCGGAATTTTTTATCAAGGGCCTGATCGTGGGCTTTCTGGTGGCCGCGCCGGTCGGCCCGGTCGCCGTAATGTGCATTCACCGCACCATCGCCCAGGGGCGTCTCGCCGGGTATGTCTGCGGCCTGGGCGCGACCCTGGCGGACACCGTTTTCGGCGCCGTCGCGGCCTTGGGCCTGGGCCTCATCGCCGCCGAGCTGATCGCCAACCAGGCCTGGTTCAGGATCGGCGGCGGCATCATCCTGGTCGCCCTTGGCCTCCGGCTGATGCTTTCCCGGCGCCTGACCCGCGGCGCCCAGGCCCAGGAGCGCCAAGAGGAGCGCCAAGAGGAAGGCCATGGGGAAGGCCATGGGGCGGCCTCCTTGTCGTCTTGGCGCGGGCTCGACCATCACATTGGCAACTTCGCCTCGGCCTTCGTGGTGATGATCACCAATCCCCTCACCCTGTTGTCCTTCGCCGCCATCTTCGCCGCCATCGACATCGCCGAGATCGGCGAAAAGAGGCTCTGGGCCTTTGCCCTGGTGGCCGGCATATTCGCCGGCGGGGCGCTGTGGTGGACCATCCTGATCACCGCCTCTTCCCTGTTCCGCCACCGCATCGACGCGCAAGGCATCCTCTGGGTCAGCCGCGGCGCGGGCGCCCTGGTGCTGATCTTGGGCATGGTCATCCTGTTCTTCCCCGAACTCCTACCGCAACGCGGAGCGGCGATTTCCTGACCGCTGCGCGGCGCAATTACCTAAATAGTAATCATATATATAAAATGATTATATTTTAGGCAATTGCGCCGCGCATGAGGGGGCAATAGGGCCCCCGGAAGAGGCGGCGGAATCTTTATAACATATTGAATAATAATATAGAATTTCCCTATATCGGGAAGTTAGGGGCGGTTGGCACGGCCTTTGCGAATGTGCCGTGGATTGCGAAAATTCTCGTATTTCCGCCAGCCAGGAGTGATTTCAATGCCTTCCCCGTTCACAGACCCCTTCGATCCCCAACGCGCCCTGACTTCGGGCTGCACATGTGGCCAGCACGAAAGCCAACGCCAACACGACGACGCCCTTGAGAGCGACGCGGTTTTGCGCAAGGCCGAAAGCGCCGGCACGGGCTTCGGCGACAGCCTGCGCGCCGAGGATTCGGCGGGCGATGAAGATCTTATCGGCCGCACGGTGGAATCCGCGGTGATGCGCGCGATCTTCCCCGACGACATCAAACGCCGGGCCTTCCTGGGTGCCGTCGGCGCCACCACCGCCGCCGCCGCCATCGCCGCCGTATTCCCCTTGGGCGCGGCCAAGGCGCTGGCGGCGGAAAAGACCGGGCCGCTGGAAAAAACCAAACTGAAGATCGGCTTCGTGCCCATCACCTGCGCCACGCCGATCATCATGGCCCATCCCATGGGCTTCTACCGGAAGTACGGGCTCGACGTCGATATCATCAAGACCGCCGGCTGGGCGGTGTCCCGCGACAAGTCGCTGTCCGGCGAATACGACGCCGCCCATATGTTGACGCCGATGCCGTTGGCCATCACCCTCGGCGTCGGTTCGCCGACCGTGCCCTGGACCATGCCGGCGGTGGAAAACATCAACGGCCAGGCCATCACCCTGCACAAGAAGCACAAGGACAAGCGCGACCCCAGGCAATGGAAGGGCATGAAGTTCGCGGTGCCGTTCGACTATTCGATGCACAACTTCCTGCTGCGTTATTACGTCGCCGAACACGGGCTCGATCCCGACCGGGACATCCAGATTCGCGTGCTGCCGCCGCCCGAGATGGTCGCCAACCTGCGCGCCGAGAATGTCGACGGCTACCTTGCCCCCGATCCGTTCAACCAGCGCGCCGTCTATGACGGGATCGGCTTCATCCATCTGTTGACCAAGGACATCTGGGACGGCCACCCGTGCTGCGCCTTCGCCGCCTCCAAGCAATTCGTCACCGAAAACCCCAATACCTTCCTGGCCCTGTTCAAGGCCATCATCGACGCCACCGCCTATTCGTCGAACAAGGAAAACCGCAAGGAAGTGGCCAAGGCGATCAGCCCGCGCAACTACCTGAACCAGCCGGAGACGGTGGTCCGCCAGGTCCTGACGGGCACCTTCGCCGACGGGCTGGGAAATATCCGCAGGGTTCCCGACCGCATCGATTTCAGCCCCTTCCCATGGCATTCCATGGCGGTGTGGATTCTCACCCAGATGAAGCGCTGGGGCTATATCAAGGGCGACATCGATTACCGCAAGGTCGCCGAGGAGGTTTTTCTCGCCACCGGCGCCAAGAAGGTGATGGCCGAGATGGGCTTGGATGCGCCCAATGAAACCTATCAATCCTACACCATCATGGGCAAGACCTTCGACCCCGCCAAGGCCGAGGCCTACGTCAAGAGCTTCGCCATCACCCGGGCCAGCTGACGGGGCGGATGATGGAAGAATCCAAATCCCGCCATGCGCTGGCCCTGTCGGCGCTTCTCCTGGCCCTGTTTCTCGGCGGCTGGCAACTGGCCATCAGCGGCGGCGGCGGGCCGGTTCCCGACATGGACCCGGAATACGCCGCCCTCATGGGCGACATCGCCAAGGGCGGCTCGGCCTTGCCGTCGCCCCTCGATGTCGCCAAGGAGATGTGGCGGCACATTTCCGACCCCTTCTACGATAAGGGACCCAACGACAAGGGCATCGGCATCCAGCTCGCCTATTCTCTCACCCGGGTGCTGATCGGCTTCCTGATCGCCACACTGGTGGCGATCCCCTTGGGCTTCCTGATCGGCATGTCGCCGCTGTTCTACAGGGCGCTGGATCCGTTCATCCAAATTCTCAAGCCCATCTCGCCGCTCGCGTGGATGCCGCTGGCGCTCTACACCATCAAGGATTCGGACATCTCATCGGTGTTCGTCATTTTCATCTGCTCGATCTGGCCGATGCTGATGAACACCGCGTTCGGCGTCGCCTCGGTACGCCGGGACTGGCTTAATGTCGCCAAGACCCTGGAGGTGGGCCGCCTGCGCACCGCCTTCAGGGTCATCCTCCCGGCCGCGGCCCCCACCATCATGACCGGCATGCGCATCGCCTTGGCCATCGCCTGGCTGGTGATCGTCGCCGCCGAAATGCTGGTCGGCGGCACCGGGGTCGGATACTTCGTGTGGAACGAATGGAACAACCTGTCCATCACCAACATCATCTGCGCTATCTTGTTCATCGGCCTGGTGGGCATGGCGCTGGACCAGGCGCTCCATGGCCTTTCCAAACTCGTCACCTATACGGAATAGAACGGAGACCGGTCATGGATCGCAATAATTTGATCTCCGTCGAAGGCTTGGCGCGGCGCTTCCCGGGCGCCGGCGGCGACGATCCCGTCACCGTCTTCGACGATCTGTGGTTCGCGGCGGCCAAGGGGGAATTCGTCTGCCTCATCGGCCACTCGGGCTGCGGCAAGTCGACCATCCTCAATATCCTCGCCGGCATCGACCGGCCCACCGAGGGCACGGTCATCGTCGATGGCAAAGAGGTCACCGGGCCGTCCCTCGACCGCGCCGTGGTGTTCCAGGGCCACGCCCTGATGCCCTGGATGACGACCATGGGCAACATCGCCTTCGCGGTGCGTTCCCGCTGGCCGCGCTGGCCGCGGTCCAAAATCCGCGACCACTGCCAAGCCTATATCGACATGGTCCATCTGACGGGATCGGAAAACAAGAAGCCGGCCCAGCTTTCGGGCGGCATGCGCCAACGCGTCGGCATCGCCCGGGCGCTCGCCATAGAGCCCCGGATCATGCTGCTCGACGAGCCCTTCAGCGCGCTCGATGCGCTAACCCGCGGCGCCCTTCAGGACGAGCTTTTGGATATCTGCGCCAAGACCCGCCAGACCACCTTCATGATCACCCACGATATCGACGAGGCGCTGCTGTTGGCCGATCGCATCCTGCTGATGACCAACGGCCCCAAGGCGCGGATCGCCGAAATCGTCGTCAACACGCTTCCCAAGGGGCGGACGCGCAGCGAGTTCCATCGCCACGCCAACTATTACCCCTTGCGCAATCACCTGATCGACTTCCTGGTGAGCCGCTCGGAGGCGTTGCGCGAATTGGTCGCCGGGGTCGACCCCCGCAAGCCGCCCGCGGTCTTCCCCCGGGCCGAGGAGCCCGGCCAACCACCCGCCGTCATCGCTGACGCCACCGCCTGATTGATCCAACCGCGCCAACCCGCGCCCATCGACGAGAAGGACATTTCCATGACCCAAGCAGAGCCCACAGAGAACGCCGTCGGCCAGCCGGCCACCACCGCCGGAGCCGCCATCGCGCCCCTGACCCGGGCCCCCATGACCCGGGCCGATGTCACCGCCAAGATCCTCGCCGCCAAGCTGGCCAAGGGCCTGACCTGGGAGCACTTGGCGCAAGCCGTCGGCCAATCCAAGGTCTGGGCCACCGCCGCCCTGCTCGGCCAGATGCAGATGAGTAATGAGGAGGCCGAGGCCGTGGCCGGGCTGTTGGACCTCGACGAGATGGAAACCAGGCTGCTGGCGACCTGCCCGAGCCGCGGATCCCTCGGCCGCGAGGTGCCCACCGATGCGCTGATCTACCGCTTCTACGAGATCGTCCAGGTCTACGGCACCACCTTGAAGGCGGTGATCGAGGAGGAATTCGGCGACGGCATCATGAGCGCCATCGATTTCTCCATGACCGTGGAACGGGTGCCCGACCCCAACGGCGACCGGGTCAAGGTCACCATGAACGGCAAATTCCTGCCCTATAAACGCTACTAAGCGGCGGGCCCGGCGCGGGACCGGGCCTAAGGCCGGGCCCTAAAGCCAGGGCCTAGAGATAGCCCCGGGCCAGTTCCTCGGCGATCTGCACGGTGTTGAGCGCCGCCCCCTTGCGCAGGTTGTCCGACACCACCCACAGCGATAGGCCGTATTCCACGGTGTCGTCGACGCGGATGCGGCTGACATAGACGGCATTCTCGCCGGCGCATTCCTCGGGCGTCACGTAACCCTCGTCGGCGCGGCGGTCGACCACCACGATTCCCGGCGCCTCTTCGAGCGCCTCGCGCGCCTGGTCGGCGGGCAGCGGGCTCTCGAACTCGATATTGATCGCCTCGCCATGGCCGATGAACACTGGCACCCGCACGCAGGTGGCCTGGACCTCGATGGCGGGATCGAGGATCTTCTGGGTCTCGACCCGCATCTTCCACTCTTCCTTGGTGGCGCCGTCCTCCATGAACGCGTCGATATGGGGGATGACGTTGAAGGCGATCTGCTTGGTGAACTGCTCCTTGACCAATGGGTCGTTGACGAAGATCGCCCGGGTCTGGGTGAACAGTTCGTCCATGGCCGCCTTGCCGGCGCCCGACACCGACTGGTAGGTGGCCACCACCACCCGGCGGATGGTGGCGAGATCGTGGAGCGGCTTGAGGGCCACCACCATCTGGATGGTCGAGCAATTGGGGTTGGCGATGATGTTGCGTTCATGGGCCCCGGCCAGGGCCTCGGGGTTGACCTCGGGCACCACCAGGGGAACGTCCTCGTCCATGCGGAAGCGCGACGAATTGTCGATCACCATGCAGCCGGCGGCGGCGGCGCGCGGCGCGTGGATGTCGGCGACCGCGGCGCCGGCGGAAAACAGCGCGATGTCGGTGCCCTCGAAGTCGTAGTGGTCGAGCACGGCGGCCTTGAGCACCTTTTTCTCGCCGAACGACACCTCCTTGCCGCGCGAGGCCGAGGAGGCTAGCGCGACCACTTGGTCGGCGGGAAATTTCCGCTCCGACAAGGTCTGCAGCATCTCCCGGCCGACATTGCCGGTGGCGCCGACCACGGCGAGCTTGTACCCCATGGGCCTAGTGTCCTGACTGTCCTATGAATGGGCGCCGATCACTTACCCCTAAAGGCGCGCGAGCGCAAGCGGGGCGGGCCCCACGCGGAGTGGATCACCTGCCCCTAAGCACGCGTTGATCATCGGCTGGCTTCAGCCCGGTAACGGGGATGGATCAGGGCCGCTGGGCCAGGCCGGGGCGGCGGGTGCCGGCCCGGGGCTCGGCGAGAACCAAGTCGAAGCCGCGCCGCATCACGCTGCTGAGGGAGGTAGCCTAGATGCGATACGTCTGCTTATCGCCTCTGGTGCTGATTTGAATGTGAAAAATACGGCAGGAAAAACGCCGCTGGCGGTTTCCAAGCACCATGACCAGCCCTCCACTACCGAGTTACTTATGGATGCTGGTGGCAGGTAATAACGAAGCCTTCTGGCTAATACCGGACGTTGGCATTATTTCTGGTATTGACCAAGGCTGTTGAAAAACTATGTCATTGAAGACCTGAGCGGAACAATTGAACCCAGGGCAAGAACCAAGTGAATCATTCTCGCCCAAATGGCCCAATGCGCGAATCTCTCTTGCGTTCCAAAGCTATCGATTTAGTTTTTCAACAGCCTCGGTCATAAGCGGACTTTTAATCGGTTCAGTAGCTCCCCAATTCGATTGTTCCAGTGGCGAGCAATAAAGATTTTTCTTTATCTGATTTCGCTTTGTAAACGGCCTTAATAATGGCGAAATAGGAATTTCCTCTGCCACCAGAGCACGGTGGGACATATCCCTTTCCCCAAGCGCGATTGTCTGCTTCGATAAAACTACCCTTGGGTAGTTTGTCTGACAAACCAGGAACAGAAGGTAACGTGGCTGGATTCGCAGCGCCTATCCAAAATCCGATTTTTCCGTGCCCGCCATCGTAACTTAATGGGCGATAATCGCTATCGTTAAACTCCACAATTATTGCATTAGTGCCGGAAGGAATATTATCGACGATCAGAGCGGGTGTGGCCCCGTGTCCATCTTGGCTGGGACATTGCTGACCATCCGGGATAGTTTTTCCATCCCAAGCAGGATCAGCAAACGCAATCTTTAATTTCGGTAAATTTTCCGAAACTGCCTTGTACTCGGATGCTTCTATCTCTCCTACGGTGAGAGCCATAAGGCCTGATGCTAGGGTGAATACAGCTAGGACTGATAGCATTCTCAAAGACATAGCACGAATCCTTCTTCTTCCCCATATTGTCCCGGAGTACAGATTAACCCCGCTAGTTCATGAAATTCAAATAAGAATTAATTTAGCGAGTAGTGGCGAACTAATTTTTTGAACTTATGTCCGCTCATAGCCCAAGGCAAACATCCCACGCGGCCCTAGCCCGCCAGCGCCGCCATTTCGTCGACCACCGCCTGGCCCATGCCGGTGGTGGAGAGCAGTTCCTTGCCGTCGGCCATGATGTCGGCGGTGCGCAGGCCCTTGTCCAGCACGCCCCTGACCGCCAGCTCGACCAATTCGGCGTCTGCGCCAAGGTCGAAGGAATAGCGCAGCATCATGGCGTAGGACAGGATGGTGGCCAGCGGGTTGGCCTTGTTTTCACCGGCGATGTCGGGCGCCGAGCCGTGCACCGGCTCGTAGAGCGCCTTGCGCCGCCCGGTCGCGTCGGCCGCGCCCAACGAGGCCGAGGGCAGCATGCCGAGGGACCCGGTCAGCATGGCCGCGGTGTCCGACAGCATGTCGCCGAACAGGTTGTCGGTGACGATCACGTCGAACTGCTTGGGCATCCGCACCAATTGCATGGCGCAGTTGTCGGCGTACATGTGGCTGAGCTCCAGGTCCGGGTACTCGGCGGCGTGAAGCTTGGTCATCTCCTCGCGCCACAGCAGGCCGGATTCCATGACGTTGGCCTTTTCCACCGAGCACACGCGGCCCGAGCGCTTTGCCGCCAGCTCGAAGGCGACGCGGCCGATGCGGATAATTTCATAGGTGTCGTAGACCTGGGTGTTGATGCCCCGGCGCTCGCCGTTGGGCAGATCGGTGATGCCCCGGGGCTCGCCGAAATAAACCCCGCCGGTGAGCTCGCGGATGATCAGGATGTCGAGCCCGGCGACCAGTTCGGTCTTCAGGCTCGAGGCCTCGGCCAAGGCATCGAAGACCATGGCCGGGCGCAGGTTGGCGAACAGCTCCATGTCCTTGCGCAGGCGTAGCAGGCCGCGCTCGGGCTGGGATTCAAACGGCAGGCTTTCCCACCTCGGCCCGCCCACGGCGCCCAGCAGCACCGCGTCGGCGGCCATGGCCTTGTCCATGGTGGCGTCGGCGATGGCCACGCCATGGGCGTCGTAGGCGCAACCGCCCACCAGGTCCTCGTCGATGTCGAAGCCGACGGCGCGGTTGGCATCCATCCAGGCGATCACCCGCTTCACCTCGCCCATCACCTCGGGGCCGATGCCGTCACCGGGCAACATCAAAAGATTCCTATTGGCGGCCATGGTGTCTCATCACTGGTTGGGCATCACTGGTTGGGAAATTGAGTTGCGGTGGCCGGGCGTGGGCCGCGCCTAGCCGTACAGCCAGGGCGTCGTTTTCTTCTGGCCGCTTTCGAAATCCGCGATCTCGGCCTTCTTCTGGAGGGTCAGGGCGATGTCGTCGAGCCCGTTGAGCAGGCAATTCTTGCGGAAGGGATCGATGTCGAAGGCGATCTCCTCGCCGTCGGGGCGGATCACCACCTGGCGTTCCAGGTCCACGGAAAGCCGCGCGTTCCCGCCCTTCTCCGCGTCCTCCATGAGCTTGTCCACGTCGTCCTGGGGAAGCTTGACCAACAGCATGCCGTTCTTGAACGCGTTGGTATAGAAGATATCGGCGAAATCCGGGGCGATGACGCAGCGGATGCCGAAACCGTCGAGCGCCCAGACCGCGTGTTCCCGCGACGATCCGCAGCCGAAATTCTTGCCCGTCACCAGGATCTCGGCCTTGCGGTAGGGCTCCTTGTTGAGGACGAAATCGGGGTCTTCGGAGCCGTCGGCCTTATAGCGGATGGCCTCGAACAGGGCCGGGCCGAGGCCGGTGCGCTTGATGGTCTTGAGCCACACGGCGGGGATGATCTTGTCGGTGTCGACGTTGATCATGGGCAAGGGCGCGGCGATGCCGGTGAGGGTGGTGAATTTTTCCATGGCCCGCTGCTCAGTCGAAATCGCGCACGTCGGCGATGTGGCCGGCGATGGCCGCCGCGGCGACCATGGCCGGGCTCATCAGATGGGTGCGCCCGCCGGGGCCTTGGCGGCCCTCGAAATTACGGTTGGAGGTGGAGGCCGCGCGTTCGCCGGGCGCCAGCTTGTCGGGGTTCATGGCCAGGCACATGGAGCATCCCGGCTCACGCCACTCGAAACCGGCTTGCGTGAACACCGTGTCGAGCCCTTCGTCTTCGGCCTGTTTCTTGACCAGGCCGGAACCCGGCACCACCAGGGCGCGGATGCCAGGGGCGACCTTGCGGCCCTTGGCGATGGCGGCGGCCTCGCGCAGGTCCTCGATGCGGCCATTGGTGCAGGACCCGATGAACGCGGTCCGGATGGGAATCCCGGCAAGCTTGGTGCCCGGCTCCAGGCCCATGTATTCCAGCGCCCGTTCCATGGACCGGCGCTTGGCCGCGTCCTTGGCGGCGGCCGGGTCGGGAACCTGGCCGGTGATGGGCAGCACGTCCTCGGGGCTGGTGCCCCAGGTGACCAGGGGCTCGATGTCCGCCGCCGACAGGGTGATCTCGGAATCATAGGTGGCACCCGGGTCCGACGGCAGGGTCTTCCAATGGGCCAGGGCGGCATCCCATTGGTCGGCGCCCGGCGCCATGGGCCGGCCCAAAATATAGGCAAAGGTGGTCTCGTCGGGGGCGATCAGCCCGGCCCGGGCGCCGGCCTCAATGGACATGTTGCAGACCGTCATGCGCCCTTCCATGGAAAGTGCCGAGATCGCCTCGCCGGTGTATTCAATGACGTGGCCGGTGCCGCCGGCGGTGCCGATTTGGCCGATGATGGCGAGGATGATGTCCTTGGCGCCGACCCCCGGATGGGGGCTGCCGGTGACCGTGATGCGCATGTTCTTGGCCGGTTTCTGGATCAGCGTCTGGGTGGCGAGAACGTGTTCCACCTCGGACGTGCCGACGCCGAAGGCGAGCGCCCCGAAGGCGCCATGGGTGGCGGTGTGGGAATCGCCGCAGACGATGGTCATGCCGGGCTGGGTGAAGCCCTGCTCGGGGCCGATGATATGGACGATCCCCTGGCGGATATCGGTCAACGGGAAATAGGGCAGGCCGAATTCGGCGGCGTTCTTTTCCAGGGTCTCGACCTGGATGCGCGAATCGTCGTCGGCGATGGGCTTGTCGCGGTCGGTGGTGGGTACGTTGTGGTCGGCCACCACCAGGGTCGCCTCGGGGCGGCGCGCCTTGCGCCCGGCCAAGCGCAGTCCGTCGAAGGCCTGGGCGCTGGTCACCTCGTGCACCATGTGGCGGTCGATATACAACAAGCATGTGCCGTCGGCATCCCGGCGGACGACGTGGCTGTCCCAAATCTTGTCGAACAGCGTCTTTGGGGAGGTCATGGTGTCCTCGTCTGTTTCCCGGGCGCGATGCGACGACCCAGGCGGTTTCGCGGGTTAGTCCTTTTTCTTGGCTTTTTTGGCTTTCTTGGTTTTCTCGGTTTTCTTGGCTTTCGGCGCTTGGGTCTCGGCCTTGATTTCGGGCGCCGCCAAGTCCGTCGCCGCGGCGGCGGCCTTGTCGGGGCGGCGGGTGACCCGTTCGGCGATGCGCGCGCGCTTGCCCGTGCGCCCGCGCAGGTAATACAGCTTGGCCCGGCGCACGGCGCCCCGGCGCTTCACCTCGATGCCGACGATATTAGGGGAAAACAGCGGGAAAATCCGTTCCACCCCCTCGCCATAGGACAGCTTGCGGACCGTGAAGGACGAGTTCACCCCGGCGTTCTTACGGCCGATACACACGCCCTCGAAGGCCTGGACCCTCTCGCGCGTGCCCTCGACCACCTTGACGCTGACGCGCACGGTGTCGCCGGGGCCGAAATCGGGCACCTCCCTCATGGCCGTCAGCCGCTCCATTTCCTTGGCCTCGAGCTTTTCGATGATATTCATGACTCCGTTCCTTGCATTCCGCCGCCTGGGGTCGCGCCCGAGGCGGGCCTTGGTGAACTTCCGATGGTCAGGCCTTCTCCGCCAAGCGCCGGAGGTGACGGTCCCAGAGGTCCGGCCGCCGCGCTTGGGTGATCATTTCCATTTGCTCCCGGCGCCAGGCCCGGACCTTTTCATGGTGCCCCGACACCAGGATATCGGGGACCGTTCGGCCTTGCCAATCCCTGGGCCGGGTGTAATGGGGGTATTCCAGCAGATCGTCGGTGAAACTTTCCTCGTCAAGGCTCTCGGCGTTTCCCACGACGCCGGCCAAAAGGCGCACGCAGGCATCGATGAGGACCATGGCGGCGGGCTCGCCGCCGGACAGCACGAAATCGCCGATGCTCACCTCTTCCAGGGCGCGGGCGCCGATGACGCGCTCGTCGATCCCTTCATAGCGCCCGCAAAGCAGGGTCACCCCGGGCCCCCGGGCCAGCTCGCGCGCCCGCGCCTGATTCAAAAGCCGGCCCCTGGGGCTCAGGTAAATGGCCGGCGCCCCGGGGCAGACCGCCATGGCCGCCGCCATGGCGGCGTCGACGATGTCGGGTTTCATCACCAAGGAGGCGCCGCCGCCAAACGGCGCGGCATCCACGGTGCGGTGCTTGTCGCGGGCGAAGTCCCGGATATCCAGGGTCTCCAGCCGCCACAGCCCTCCGGCCAGCGCCCGGCCGGCCAACGAATGGCCGAGCGGCCCGGGGAACATGTCCGGGAACAGGGTCGCCACGGTGGCCGTCCAGGGGCCTTGATGGGTCTCGGTCTTCATCCGCTCTCTTCGCCGCCGTCTTGGCTGCACTCTTCTCCGTCGGGGTTGTCCGCGCCACTACCGGCGGCGGGTTGCTCTTCATCCAGCAGGCCGGGCAAGGGATCGATCACCACCCGGCCGCCTTGCACGTCAACCACCGGAACGCATCGGCGGGTGAACGGCACCAGCACCACCGGGCCTTTTGGTGTCCGCAGTTCCAACAGGTCGCCGGCGCCGTAATTTCGCATCGCCACCACCTGGCCCAGGGCCGCGCCATCCTCACGGTAGGCCGCGAGCCCGATCAGATCGTGGTGATAGTACTCCTCCTCGTTGGCGGTCTCCGGCAAGGCGGCCCGGGCCACCCAAAGCTCCGTCCCGGTCAATTTTTCCGCCTGGCCGCGGTCGCCGATGCCGGCGATCCTCGCCGTCACCATCCCTTTCACCACATGGGTCACCGAGACCATGAATTCACGGCCGCTTTTTCGGTCCGTCAGCGGCCCATAGGCGGCGATGGCCCGGGGGTCTTCGGTGAAGGGCCGGATGCGAACCAGGCCCCGCACCCCATGGGGCCGGGCGATCACCCCGAGACAGACCCATTGCTCTTCCCTGGCCATGGCCGCCATACCCGCACGCGCGCGCCGGTGTTATTCGTCCTTCGCCTTCTCTTCGCTCTTTTCCTCGGCTGGGGCTTCCTCGCCCGGGGCGTCCCCGGCGGCGGCTTTCTCGGCCACATCTTCGGGCGCGGCCTCCTCGGCGGGGGCTTCAACTGGTGCCTCTTCGGCGGCGGCTTCCGCTGGTGCCTCTTCGGTAGCGGCTTCGGCGGGAGCGTCCTCGGCCGGGGCTTCTTCGGCCGCTGCTTCCTCGGCGGGAGCGTCCTCGGCGGGGGCTTCTTCAGCCGCAGCTTCCTCGGCGGGGGCTTCCTCGGCCGGGGGGGCTTCGGCGGCAGCTTCCTCGGCGGGAGATTCCTCGGCGGGGGATTCCTCGGCGGGGGCCGCTTCAGCCGCAGCTTCCTCGGCGGGGGCTTCCCCGGCGGCGGCTTCGGCAGCAGGCGCCTCTTCGGCGGGACCCTCTTCGCCCGGCGCTTCCGCAGGCGCGGCCTCCTCGGCCGGGGGGGCTTCGGCCGCCGTCTTGGCGGCTTCGGCGGCGGCGGCGGCGGCCTCTTCGGCCTCCTTTATGCGTTCCAGCGTCTTGGCCCGGGGCAGGTGCTGCTTGGTCTGCTCGGGGATCGCCGGCTTGGCGGCGATATCGGCCTTGGCGAGGAACAGCGCGATGCGGTGGCTCGGCTGGGCGCCCTGGCCCAGCCAGTGGCGCACGCGCTCTTCGTCGAGCACCACGCGCTTGGGGTCGTCCCGGGGCAGCATCGGGTCGTAATGGCCGACGCGTTCGATGAAGCGGCCGTCCCGGGGCTTGCGGGAATCGGCGACGACGATGCGGTAAAAGGGCCGCTTCTTGGCCCCGCCCCGCGACAGGCGAATTTTCAATGCCATTGAGTTCTGCTTCCTTTCAAATCTCCGTCCAATTTCACGTCCATCAAGGTTTCCATCAAGCGCCGCCAGGGGGCGCCGCGACCACGCCCAGGCGCGCGCTTGGCCCTCATCCGCCGAAGCGGCCCATGCCGGGCGGCAATCCGCCCGGCGCCATGCCCGGCGCCATGCCCGGCCCCATGCCTGGCAGGCCGCCCTGGGCGAGTCCCAACTTGGAGAGCTTGCCGACCTTTTTCATCATCTTGCTCATTTCCCGGTACTGCTTGAGCACCCGGTTCACGTCCTGGACCTCGGTGCCGGAGCCCGCGGCGATGCGCCGCCGGCGCGACCCGTTCAAGAGCTTGGTGTTGCACTTCTCGGCCCGGGTCATGGAGCGGATGATGGCGACCTGGCGGCCGATCAGCTTATCGTCGAGATGGGCCGCCGCCAGCTGGGATTTTATCTTCCGGGCGCCGGGCAGCATCCCCATCATCCCCTGCAAGCCGCCCATCTTGGTGAGCTTCAGAAGCTGGTCGGCCATGTCGTCGAGGTCGAAACTGCCCTTGACCATCTTGGCCGCGAGCCTTTCGGCCTCTTCCCGGTCGGTCTGCTCGGCGGCTTTCTCCACCAGGGTGACGATGTCGCCCATGCCGAGGATGCGCGAGGCGATCCTTTCGGGGTGGAAATCCTCCAGCGCGTCCAGTTGCTCGCCGGTGCCCATCAGCTTGATCGGCACCCCCGCCACCTTGCGCATGGAAAGCGCCGCGCCGCCCCGGGCATCGCCGTCGATGCGGGTCAGCACGATGCCGGTCACATGGAGAGTTTGGGCGAACGCCCGGGCCGTGTTGACGGCATCCTGGCCGGTCATGGCGTCGGCCACCAGAAGGGTCTCCACGGGGTTCACCAGGGCGTGGATGCGCGCCGCCTCGGCCATCATGTCGTCGTCCACGGCAAGCCGGCCCGCGGTATCCATGATGACGATGTCATAGCCTTCGAGCCGCGCGCTGGCGAGCGCCCGGCGGGCGATATCGGCGGCGCCCTGGCCGGCGACCACGGGCAGCGTCGGAATGCCGGCCTGGCGGCCGAGGATCGCCAGCTGTTCCTGGGCGGCGGGCCGCGCGGTATCCAGGGACGCCATCAGCACCGTTTTGTTGGAGCGGCCGGTCAGGCGGACGGCGATCTTGGCCGCCGTGGTGGTCTTGCCCGACCCCTGCAGGCCGACCATCAGGATCACCGCCGGCGGGGAAGCCGCCAAGTTGAGCTCCTGGCCTTCGCCGCCGAGCAGCTCGGTCAATTCCTGGGCGACGATCTTGACCACCATCTGGCCCGGAGTGACCGAGCGGATGACGGCATCGCCGACCGCCTTATCCCTGACCGCGTCGATGAATTCCTTGACTACGGGCAAGGCGACGTCGGCCTCCAGCAGCGCCACCCGCACTTGGCGCAGCGCCTCATCGACATCGGCCTCGCCCAGCACCCCCTTGCGGGTGAGCCGGGAAAAGACGTCGTTCAGCCTATTGCCCAGGTTTTCAAACATGGCGGCGTGTTCTCTGCGGTCCTTGCAATTGCCAAAGCACGATCACGCCAGTGCGCGAAAACTCGCGGGCTGGCGGACTTCCCGGGCACCCCCGGGAAGCTCTCAGAACGGCGGGTTCCGGAGCGCGCGGAATTTAGGCCGCGCCACGGCCAAAAGTCAAGCGCGCCATGCGCGCATTTTGCGCCCAAACCGTGGGGAGAGAAGCGCTTGCGAGCGGGGCCCAAGAAAAATTACGCATTGGATGGAAACGCAACACTTTGTTTATTTTTGCCTGCCAGCGTGGAGCCGTGGACCGGCCCGCCAAAGCCCGGAACCGCCGGCGCCTTCGATCACCGACGCGCCATAGCGGCCCAAGCGGGTCGGCCGGCGCCGGGTTGGAAAGTACTCTAGGGGGGAATGGCCATATGCCGAATTCCCAGGAAATTATGGCCGTCGCGCCATGGCTGATGGTCGGCGGCGGAATCCTTGCCGTATTGGGCGTCATTACCGCCCTTCTCGCCAGAGGCGGCGAGGACAGGGGCGGCCTGTCGAAACCCCTGGCGTTGGTGGGCCGGCGCTGTTTTTCATGGGCTTCTACCTCGATGACCGCTGGGCCAACCCCTGGCAGGCGACCGGTGAAGACGCCCTTGGCATGGCTTCGGGACCTCGGAGCGATCCCCTGCCCAGTGGAGGAAACATGGCCTGCGCGCGCGGCCCCATGGTGGAGGTCTTTGGCGAAATCGGAATACGGCGTCACCGCCATCGAGTATTCCCTGATCGGCGGCCTGATCTCGGTTTTCATCATCATCGCGCTTTCCCTGGTGGGCGACCAAGTCCAAGCCACGTTCAATACCTGGACCGACGCGGTTCATAACGCCATCAGGGATTCCCAGGGTTCCTGAAGGGCTCTCCAATGGTCCCGCCGCGCCGTGGCCAGGGGCGCGACCCGGGGCCCCTTGGCCACGGCGCGGCGGGAAAGCAGCACGCCGCCGACACCATGCCATCACGATGTCCCGGCGGGCACCTTCGCCCCCCGGTTCCGAATCCCATTGCCATCACCGGTCGCGGCACCATATAAGGCGGCCTATGGAAGGATTACCGTTCATCAAGATGCACGGGCTCGGCAACGACTTCGTGATCATCGACGGGCGCGTGAACCCGGTGGAGATCGGCGCCGATGCCGCGCGGCGCATTGCCGACCGCCACACCGGAATCGGTTGCGACCAGTTGATCGTGTTGGCCGGCCCGCGCAATGCCGACGCCCAGGCTTTCATGACCATCCGCAATGCCGATGGCGGGGAATCCGCCGCCTGCGGCAACGCCACGCGCTGCGTTGCAGCACTTCTGATGGACGAGAACGGCACCGATCAGGCAATCATCGAAACCGAGGCCGGGATATTAGTGGGTGAAGGCGCGCCCGAGGGCATCACCCTCGACATGGCATCCCCGCGCACCGATTGGCGCGATATCCCCCTGGCCGGCGACCACGACACCGCTCACCTGCCCCTGGGATCGGGCCCGGTTGCCGACCCGGCCGCGTGTTCCATGGGCAACCCCCACGCCACCTTTTTCGTCGACGACGTGGAAGCGATCGAGATCGCCGCCATCGGCCCCGGGCTCGAGCATGACCCGATCTTTCCCGAGCGCGCCAATATCGGCTTCGCCCAGGTGGTCGCGGCGGACCGCATCCGGCTCCGGGTATGGGAACGGGGCGCCGGCCTGACCTCGGCCTGCGCGACGGGCGCTTGCGCGGCGGTGGTGAACGGCGTCCGCCGCGGGCTTTTGGCCCGCCGGGTGCGTTGCATCCTCGACGGCGGGGAACTGGTGGTCGAATGGCGCGAGCGCGACGGCCACGTCCTGATGACGGGCCCCACCGCCGTCACCTTTACCGGGCTCATCGGCCCGGGCCTTCTCGACGGAGGCACGCCGTGACCGTGAGGCTCGCCAAGGGCGCCGCCGGCCCCGGGGACGGCGCCGGCGCGACCGAGATCGTGTCCCTCGGCTGCCGGCTCAATGCCTTCGAGGCGGAAGTCATGCGGTCCCATGCGGCGGCGGCCGGGCTCACGGGCGCGGTGATCGTCAACACCTGCGCGGTGACCCGGGAATCCGAACGCCAGTCGCGCCAGGCCATCCGCCGGGCGCGGCGCCAGAACCCCGATGCCACCATCATCGTCACCGGTTGCGCCGCCCAGATCGATCCCGGCGCCTTCGCCGCCATGGCGGAAGTGGATCACGTCATCGGCAATGCCGAAAAGCTCGCGCCCGAGACCTTCGCCGCCTTGGCCGAAGGCGGCGGCATGCCGCGCGTGGCGGTTTCCGACATCATGGATTTGCGCGAGACCGCCCACCATCTGGTGGATGGCTTCGAGGGACGGGCGCGGGCCTTCGTCGAAATACAACAGGGCTGCGATCACCGCTGCACCTTCTGCATCATCCCCTTCGGGCGCGGCAATTCACGCTCCGCGCCGGTCGCCGAAGTGGTCCGCCAAGCCGCCCACCTGGTGGCGGCGGGCTATCGGGAAATCGTCCTGACCGGCGTCGACATCACCGGCTATGGCGCGGACCTGCCGGGCGCCCCCGGGCTCGGCGAGATGGCGCGCCGGCTTTTAGCCCTGGTGCCCGGGCTGGAGCGATTGCGGCTGTCGTCCATCGATGTCGCCGAGGTCGATGACGCGCTGTTCGACCTGGTCACCAACGAGCCGCGCGTCATGCCCCATCTGCACCTCAGCCTGCAATCGGGCGACGATCTCATTCTCAAGCGCATGAAGCGCCGCCACGCCCGCGCCCAGGCGGTGGAATTCTGTGCCGCGGTGCGCGCCGCCCGCCCGGAAATCGTCTTCGGCGCCGACCTCATCGCCGGCTTCCCCACCGAAAGCGAAGAGGCGTTCGAGGGCACCGTGGACCTGATCGAGGACGCCGGGCTGACCTGGCTCCACGTATTTCCCTATTCCCCACGGCCCGGCACGCCCGCCGCCCGCATGCCCGCCCTGCCCGGACCAGTGGTCAAGGACCGCGCCCGGCGCCTGCGCGCCGCCGGCGAGGCCGCCCGCGACCGCTTCCTGGAGAGTTGCATCGGCGGGACGGAATCAATTTTGGTCGAGCAGCCGGGGATCGGGCGCACCGGACGTTTCGCCTATGTGGCGTTCACCGGCGCGGCGGAAACCGGCGCCGTGGCCGCGGCGCGGATCGAAGGCGCGTCCCAGGGGCGGCTCCACGGCAAGATCCTGTCATGAGCACATGGCCATGGGCAGAGGGGCCATGAGCGGCGAGAGCGGCGAGGGCGGCGGCTGGATCACCCGGCTGCGGGCCGGGCTAAAGCGGTCGAGCACCACCTTGGCCGATGGTTTGGCGGCGATCTTTGCCGGGGGCAAGGTGGATCCCGCCACCGTCCAGGAGCTCGAAGATCTTCTCATCATGGCCGATCTGGGCCCGGCGACGGCGGCACGGCTCGCCCGGGCGGCGACCGAGCGGCAATCGGGCGGCGAGAGGACCGGCGCGGCGGTGACCCTGGCCCTGGCCGACGAAATTACCCAGATCCTCGAGCCCCTCGCCCGCCCCCTGGAGATCACCGCCGGCGCCAAGCCCCACGTGATCCTCGTGGTCGGCGTCAACGGCACCGGCAAGACCACCACCATCGGCAAGCTCGCCCATGTCTTCAAGGCCCAGGGCCATTCGGTGATGATCGCGGCGGGCGACACCTTTCGCGCGGCCGCGGTGGACCAACTGCGCATCTGGGCGGCCCGCGCCGGGGCGCGATTCTTCGGCTCCGACGACGCCACGGACGCCGCGGCGGTCGCCTTCGACGCCATGGGTGCGGCGCGGGACGCGGCCACCGACGTGCTGCTGGTCGATACCGCCGGCCGTCTGCACAACAAATCGGACCTCATGGCGGAGCTGGAAAAGATCATCCGCGTGATGCGCAAGCTCGACCCGGCCGCCCCCCATGACACGCTTTTGGTTCTCGACGCCACCACCGGCCAGAACGCCCACGCCCAGGCGGAAGTCTTTAAGGACATCACCAACGTCAGCGGGCTGGTGATCACCAAGCTCGACGGTTCCGCCAAGGGCGGCGTGCTGGTGGCCTTGGCCGAGCGCTTCGCCCTGCCGGTCTACGCCATCGGCGTCGGCGAAGGCATCGACGACCTGCAGCCTTTCACCGCCAGGGACTACGCCCGTTCCCTGCTCGGCCTCGATGGCGATGGCGATGTCCGCTAAGTAAGGTCGGTTTCGCCCTGGGGATTGGTCCGGGGCGTGAAGATTTCCGTATCGCCCAGTTCACGGTCGTGGCGAAGGGCCCAGCGCACCGTCGGGAAAGCGATCTCCGACCAGGGAATTTCCCCCCACTCAAAGAGGGCCACGGCCTGGCTTTCGGCGCCCGGCTTGACCGCTTCGTCAAGCAGCCGGGCGCGATAGATCAACTGCACCTGAGAGAGGCGTGGGATATCGTAGACCGCCAGCAGGCTGGTGATCTCGATCTTGGCGCAGGCCTCCTCCCAGGCTTCGCGCCGGGCCCCTTCTTCGGGGGCTTCGTTAAGCTCCAGATAGCCCGCCGGCAGGGTCCAGTAACCGAGGCGCGGCGCGATGGCGCGGCGGCACAGGAGGATACGATCATCCCACCGCACCACGGCACCGACGATCATCTTGGGATTTTCGTAATGAATGAACCCGCAATCGGGACACATCAGGCGGGCCCGGTCATCCCCTTCGGGGATGGTCTCGACCCGGGGTCCGTTTCCCACGGGCGGCGTCTTGGGCGGCAAACTCATGGCCGGCATGTTGAACGCGTCGGGGCGGGTGCACAAGCCCCCTGGGTCGGGCCGGAATTATTGCGGAGTAATGCTCTAGACGAGTATGTTGACGACACTGCCCCGGGGAAGGTTGGGCGACCCGGGGCCAGGGACCGGGGGCAACGCCGGTGCCGGGGCGGCCGACCGGGCCGCGGTGTCGCGCGCCGCCAAGGCCTTGGCGGCGGCGGCAAGCGCCGGCGGTTGAGCCGATACCGGCGACTTGGCGGGCTGGGTGATGCCGGCGGCGGCCTGGGCCGGTTGGGACGACAAAACGTGAAAAAGGGCGGCGCTGGGTGAAATTTGCATTAAAATCCTTGACCCTATGACTTTCGTGGCAGCGGCGGCGACCCCGGACCTGGACCTGCCGGGTGGCCTGCCCGGTGGCCTGCCAGGTAGCCTGAGTGAACGCCAGGACATCCTAGTTTTGCTTAATTAACAAGCCCTTAACCTCTACCCCGGACCAGCGGCGTTTACCAATGATTAAGCTAAATACCCCCTAAATGGTCCGGAAATTGGCGGGGGCGCGGATGACCGGGTCCTTTTGGCCGCAGGCACTTCCATGACCGACGACATCAACAAAGACGATTACGAAGCATTGTTGGAAATGGCGCGGAACAAAACCGCCGCCGGGCGAGCCTTGCTCGCCGCCGCCATGGACGATCTTTTCCGCCAAAGCAACGATGTCCTGACCGACCACGAACGGACCTTGATGTCCGGCATTCTGCGCGGCCTCCTGCACGCCGCGGAGATGTCGGTTCGCCGCGAACTCGCCGACAAGCTGGCGGCTTTGGACAACGTCCCCGACGATCTGATCGCCACCCTGGGCGACGACGAAATCGAGGTCGTCTACCCGATCCTGGTCGGCAGTAAACTGCTCTACGATACCGACCTCGTCGAGATCATTCGCCACCGCACCCTGCAACACCAGCTTGCCATCGCCATGCAGCGCTCCGCCGGCGCGGGCATATCCGGGGAATTGCCGGAGAACGGCGGCCAGGACGTGATCAAGGCGTTGATGGAAAACACCAATGCACGCATATCGAAGTCCACCATGGAATACCTGGTGGAACAGTCTAAACGCGTCGACGGCTATCAGAACCCCCTGCTGCGCCGGCCCGATTTCAACCAGGAGGTCGCCAAGCGCATCTATTGGTGGGTGTCCGCGGCCCTGAGAAAATACCTGGCGGACCAATTCGATATCGACCCCAGGGAACTGGATCAAGCCCTCGACGCCACGGTGGCGGAAATCTCGGCCCACGAATCGGAGCCCGGCGTCGTCGTGAACCAGGCGGAGGAACTCGCCCGGCGGGTGGCGGAGAACGGGCAGATCACGCCAAAGATCATCATCGGGGTCCTGCGCCAAGGCGAAATTCCCCTGTTCGAGGCCCTGTTCGCGGCCCATGCCGGGCTCAGGCTGAAACTTGTCCAGCGCATCATCTTCGAACCGGGGGGCGAAGCCCTCGCGGTGGCCTGCAAGGGGATCGAAATACCCCGGGACGACTTCGCCACCCTCTTCATGCTGAGCCGCGAGGCGCGGTTCGGTGAACCGGTCACCGGCCGGCCGGAACCGGCCCGGATACTGGAACTCTATGACCGGGTCCGCCTCGAGCTTGCCCAGACGATTGTGGGCAGATGGCGGTGTGACCCCGATTACCTCGACGCCATGCGCGTCTTGTCGAAAACGGCACCCAACGGCGCCTCCGCTCCGGGGGACAGCGGCAATTCAGCATCTTCATGACGGCCGGCCCGGGGTCATCCTGCCCAAAGGACGGATCCCAGGCCGATAACCCTAGCCGGCCAAGGCCGAGACGGCGGGCAGTTCTTTCCCTTCCAGCCATTCCAGAAAGGCGCCGCCGGCGGTGCTGACATAAGAGAAATCCTCGATCACGCCGGCGCCGGCCAACGCCGCCACGGTATCGCCGCCGCCGGCCACCGACACCAAGGCGCCGGCTTTGGTGGCCTGGGCCACGCTTTTCGCCACGGCCTGCGTGCCGGCATCGAAGGGCGGGAATTCGAAGGCGCCCAGGGGGCCGTTCCACACCACCGTGCGGCACTGGCCGAGGATTTCGATGGCCCTCGCCACCGAGGCCGGCCCGATGTCGAGAATCATCAAGCCGGCGGGGACCTCATCGATGGCCACCGTAGCCGCCTCATGGCCGGCCTCGGGCCCCGGCGCCACCACCGCATCCACCGGCAACACCAACTCGCAGCCCCGGGCCGCGGCCTGGGTGCGGATGCGGGCCGCGGTTGGCGCCATCTCGCGCTCGCACAGCGAGGCGCCGACGTCGATTCCGCCGGCATGAAGAAAGGTGTTGGCCATGGCGCCGCCGACCACCAGCTTGTCCACCTTGGCGCTGAGATTGCCGAGCAGTTCCAGCTTGGTCGAAACCTTAGCCCCGCCGACCAGGGCGCAAAGCGGACGCTTAGGTGATTCCAGGGCGGCGCCAAGGGCCTCGAGTTCGGCCTGCATGAGCCGCCCGGCGACCGCCGGCAGGTGCCGGGTGATGGCAACCAATGACGCATGGGCGCGGTGGGCCACGGAAAAAGCGTCATCCACGTAAATCTCGCCGAGTTCGGCCAAGGCGCCGGCGAAGCGGGGATCGTTGTCCTCTTCGCCGCCATGGAAGCGCAGGTTCTCCAGCAGCGCCACGCCGCCGGCTTCGAGCCCGCCCACCACCGAGGCGGCCACCGGGCCGATGCAGTCGGCGGCGAAAGCCACCGGGCGGCCCAGTGCCTCGGCCAGGGGCGCGGCCAGGGGCGCCAGGGACAGATCCACCACCCGCACGCCCTGGGGCCGGCCGAAATGGCTCATCACGATGACCCGCGCGCCCTTGTCCGCCAACTCGGCGATGGTCGGCGCGGCCCGTTGGATTCGCGTCATGTCGCCGACCCGGCCGTCCCTGACCGGCACGTTGAGGTCGACGCGGACCAGCACCCGCTTGCCCGCGACCTCGACATCGTCGAGGGTGTCGAAAATGATGCCGCCGTGATCCATGGCCCGACCAGACTTCGCTAGGGCGCATCCCGGTCAATTTAGCCCATTTGACCGGGATGCGCCCGGTTAGCCGAGCTTCCCCACCATGGCCGCGACGTCGGCCATGCGGTTGGAAAAGCCCCATTCGTTGTCGTACCAGCTGAGCACCCGGACCAAGCGGCCCTCGATCACCTGGGTTTCCGCCAGGTCGAAGATGGAACTCGCGGGATTGTGGTTGAAATCACTGGAAACCAGGGGCTCGTCGGTGGTGGCGAGGATCCCCTTCAGCGGCCCCCGGGCGGCCTTGACCATGGCCGCATTGATGCCTTCGACGGTGGCCCGCTTGTTGGGCACGAAGGTGAGATCCACTAAGGACACGTTGATGGTGGGCACCCGCACGGCGGTGCCGTCGAGCTTGCCCGCGAGGTCCGGCAGCACCAATCCCACCGCCTTGGCGGCGCCGGTCGAGGTGGGGATCATGTTGTGGGCCGCCGCCCGGGCGCGCCGGAGATCGCCGTGCAGGGTATCGTGGATGCGCTGATCGCCGGTATAGGCGTGGATGGTGGTCATGAAGCCGCGCTGGATGCCGAAGGCACGGTGCAGCACATAGGCCACCGGCGCCAGGCAATTGGTGGTGCACGACGCGTTGGAAATGATCCGGTGGCTTTTCCTGAGCCTTTTGTGATTGACGCCCATGACCACGGTGATGTCTTCGCCGCTGGCGGGGGCCGAGATCAGCACCCGCTTGGCGCCCGCCTCCAGGTGCTTGCCCGCCGCCTCGCGCTTGGTGAAGAGGCCGGTGCATTCCAGCGCCACATCGACCTCGAACTTCCCCCAGGGCAGGTGCGCCGGGTCGCGGACGGCCAAGACCGGGACCGTGCCGCGGCCGAAATTTATGCCCGTCTTGGTGGCCCGGACCCTGCCGGGGAACCGGCCGTGCACCGAATCGTATTTGAGCAGGTGGGCATTGGTCTCGATGGAACCGAGGTCGTTGATGGCGACCACCTCGATGTCGCGCCGGCTCCGTTCATGAATGGCCCGGAGAACGAGACGCCCGATGCGCCCGAACCCGTTGATGGCGACCCGTGTCGGCATGATCCTCTCCCCTCTGATAAATCTATCGGCCGCCGCGGCCTTTCGCCTCGAGGCAAGCCTTGGCCTTGGCGACCACCGCTTCGGCGGTGATGCCGAAATCCTCGAAAAGGTCCTTGGCCGGCGCCGATTTCCCGAAGCCGGTCATCCCCACTACGCCGCCGGCGGTGCCGACATAGCGTTCCCAGCCGAAGGCGGCGCCGGCTTCCACGGCGACGCGCACCGCGTCTGCGCCCAACACCGCTTCCCGGTCCGCCGCCGGCCGTTGGTCGAACAACTCCCAGCACGGCATGGAGACCACCGCCGTCTCGATGCCCTGGGCGAGCAACTGGTCGCGGGCGGCGAGCGCGAGCGCCACTTCGGAACCGGTGGCGAGAAGGCTCACCGCGGCGGTGCCCGAAGGGGCGGCGGCCAGGACATAGCCGCCGCCGGCCGAAAGATTGGCGGCGGCGGCCTCGGTCCTGACCGGGCGCACGATCTGGCGGGTCAGCGCGATCAGCGAGGGCCGGTTCTTCTGCCCCAGGGCCAGGGCCCAGCACTCGGCGGTTTCCACCGCGTCGGCCGGGCGAAACACCGCCAGGTTGGGCATGGCGCGCAGGCTCATCAAATGCTCCACCGGCTGGTGGGTGGGCCCGTCTTCGCCGAGACCGATGGAATCATGGGTCATGACGTAGATCACCCGGAGCCCCATCAGGGCGGCCAAGCGGATCGAAGGCCGGCAGTAATCGGTGAAAACCAGGAAGGTGCCGCTGTAGGGGATGATGCCGCCATGCAGCGCCATGCCGTTCATGGCCGCGGCCATGGCGTGTTCGCGCACGCCGTAATGGATGAAGCGCCCGGCGAAGTCGTTGCCGTCCAGCACGCCTTGGACCTTGGTCTTGGTGTTGTTGGAGCCCGTCAGGTCGGCCGACCCGCCGATCATTTCGGGCACCGCGGCGGTGATCACCTCGAGCACCTCCTGGGAGGCCTTGCGGGTGGCCCAGACCGGCGCCCGGTCGACCAAGGTCGCGATATGGCCGGAGACGGCGTCGTCGAAGCCGGCGGGCAGGTCGCCGGAAATGGCGCTCTCGAACTCCGCCCGCTGGCCCGCCGCCGCCAGGCGGCGGCGCCAGGCCGCGCGGGCCGAGGCGCCGCGCGCGCCGGCCGCGCGCCAGGCGTCCGCCACGTCATCGGGGATCTCGAAAGGCGGGCTGGTCCAGCCCAACGCCTCGCGGGTGGCTTGGACCTCTTCGGCGCCCAAGGGCGCGCCGTGGGTCGCGGCGGTGCCGCCCTTGGTGGGCGCGCCGAAGCCGATGGTGGTGGCAAGGGCGATGAACGACGGCCGGCCGCTTTGCCTGGCCGCACCGATCGCCGCGGCGATGGCGTCGGGGTCGTGGCCATCGGCGCTGGCGGTGTCCCAGCCATAGGCCTCGAAGCGCTTGGCGGTGTCTTCGGAGACGGTCATGGAGGTCGGGCCATCGATGCAGACCTTATTGTCGTCGAACAGCACGATCAGGCGCGATAACCCCAGATGGCCGGCAAGGGAGGCGGCTTCGTGGCTGATGCCTTCCATGAGACAGCCGTCGCCGACCATGGCGTAGGTGTAATGATCCACCAGTTCACCGCCGAAGCGCGCCGCGAGGTGACGCTCGGCGATGGCCATGCCGACGGCATTGGCGAACCCCTGGCCGAGCGGCCCGGTGGTGGTTTCGATGCCGGCGGCGGCGCCGAATTCGGGGTGGCCCGCGGTGCGGCTGTCCAGTTGGCGGAAATTCCGCATCTCGTCGATGGTGATGTCGGCGTATCCGGTGAGGTAGAGAACCGAATAGAGCAACATCGAGCCGTGGCCCGCCGACAACACGAAGCGGTCGCGGTCGGGCCAGGTGGGGTCCAAGGGATCGAACTTGAGGAACCGGGTGAACAGCACCGTCGCCATGTCGGCGGCGCCCATGGGCATGCCGGGATGCCCGGAGGCGGCGCGTTCCACCGCGTCCATGGCGAGGAAACGGATGGCGTTGGCCATCCGGTCGTGAAGCGCTGGATCGATGGGTGAAAGGCTCGCCTCCGGCGCCTCTGCCTCCGCCACGTTGTTAGCCCTCCCGGTGAACAAATCGCGCGAAACGCGCGGCTCGGATTGTCAGACGGCACCCTGGTTGATAAGCAATCGCGCCGCCGGTGGCAACAGGTGAATCGCCTGTTTCCACCGCCACGGCAAATTCCCGCCCAATCGAACCATTTGACGGTAAATCGCCGTTAGGCGGATTCTCGCCAAGTTCCCAGCGATGGGCTAAGGTGCCGCCCCGCCCCGCCCCCGTTTTCCGGCACCCCGAATCCGTCCATGACCGATCTTTCCAGCCTCCGCCACCGGCTCCCCGGCATTCTCCGGGCCCTGGCCATCGGCATTCCCGCGGGCGCGCTGTTCGACTGGCTCGACACCCCCATTCCGTGGATGATCGGGCCGATGATCGCCGTGGCGGCGGTCAACCTCATGGGCAACACCGTGTTCGCCCCGCCCTACGCGCGCCAGACCGGGCAGGTGATCCTGGGGTCCGCGGTGGCGCTTTATTTCACGCCGCCGGTGGTGGCCGTCCTGGGCGCCAATCTGGGCGCCATCGCCGCCGCCACCGCATCGGCCTTCATGATCGGCGGGCTCGGCGCGCTGGTCCTCAGCCGGGTATCGGGGGTCGACGGCAAATCGGCGTTTTTCGCCTCGATCCCGGGCGGGGCCATGGCCATGGCGGTGCTGGCCGACCGCTACGGGGCCGCCATCCCGCCGGTGGCGGTCGCCCATAGCCTGCGCGTCTCCATCGTCGTCATCGTCGTGCCCTTCGCCCTCACCTATGGCGGCATTCCGTTGGAGGCCGCCGCCTACCGCCCGCAACTGCCGCTGGAGGTGCTGATCCTGGTGCCCTGGATCGCTTTCGGCTTCCTGCTGGGCGAGATTTCCGAGCGCCTGGGGCTGGCCAACGGCTATCTTCTGACGCCCATTTTCTTCGGCGCGGCGCTCACCCTGGGCGGCGTCGCGCTGTCCGCCGTGCCCTCTTGGATGACCGATTTCGCGCAGCTCATGTTCGGCCTGGTGCTGGGCGCGCGCTACGAGAGGGCCTTCTTCCTCCGCTACAAACTGTTCATCCCCTTCGCCCTGCTCAACTCGTTCTTCATCCTGATCGTCTCGGCGCTGGTGGCGCTGGTCTTGGCCTGGGCCTTCGGCCTGCCCATCGCCACCATGCTCATCGCCACCGCGCCGGGCGGCCTCGCCGAGATGACCATCTTAGCCCAGGCGCTTCAGGTGGGCGTGCCCGTGGTGGTGGCCTTCCACATATTCCGCGTGCTGGTGGTCAATATGGCGACGCCGTATATTTACACCCTCGGCCTATGGCTGCGCGCGCGGTTGCTCCGCGCCCAGCCCGGCCGCTAACCGGCCCGCCGCCAGACCCTTTGGGTCTCCCGGCCAAGGCCCGGTCCAGGACGACGAGAGGAAGGCCATGGCGAGCAGGATCAAGGACGGCCCCGAGGACGCGCCAAGGCGCCCGGCCGGCGACCAACCCACACCCCAACCGAAAGCTTTGCTCGACGGCCTGCGCGTGGTCGAGGGATCGGCCTTCGTGGCGGCGCCCCTGGGCGGCATGACCCTGGCCCAGTTGGGCGCCGACGTCATCCGTTTCGACCCCATCGGCGGCGGGCTCGATCACCGGCGCTGGCCGCTGACCAAGGATGGCGCCAGCCTATTCTGGGCCGGGCTGAACAAGGGCAAACGGTCCATCGCCATCGACCTGGCGCGCCCCGAGGGCGCGGATCTGGCGACCCGCCTGATCACCGCGGAGGGCGAGGACCGGGGCATATTCCTGACCAATTTTCCGGCCCGCGGCTGGCTCGGCTACGACCGGCTGCGCGGCTTTCGCGAAGACCTGGTGATGGTCAACGTCACCGGCGACCACCTGGGGCGTTCCGAGGTCGACTACACCATCAACGCGGCCATGGGATTCCCCATGGTGACCGGGCCCAAGGACGCGGCCGGGCCGGTCAATCACGTGCTGCCGGCGTGGGACGCCATCACCGGCCTGTGGGCGGCCTGCGGCATCCTGGCGGCGGAACGCCAGCGCCGGGCGACCGGCCAAGGCCAGCTGGTGACCCTGGCCTTGGCCGACGTGGCGCTGGCGGTGACCGGCGCTCTCGGCATGATCGGCGAAGTGATGGTCAACGACCAGGACCGGGCGCGGCACGGCAACGATTTGTTCGGCGGCTTCGGCCGCGACTTCGCCACCGCCGACGGCCGGCGCATCATGGTGGTGGGCCTGACCGCGCGCCAATGGCAGGGGCTGGTGGCGGCGACCGGGTTGGCGGAGGAAATGGCGGCGCTGGGCGAGAAGCTCTCGCTCGACCTATCGGACCAGGGCAACCGCTTCATCGCCCGCGATGAGATCGCCGCCCGGCTGGCGCCGTGGATCGGCGCCCGTTCCCTCGGCCAATGCGCCGAGGCCTTCGACGCCAACAATGTGTGCTGGGGGCCTTACCAGACCTTCCGCGAACTGGTCGAGAACGATCCCCGGTGTTCCACCGCCAATCCGCTGTTCGCCATGGTCGATCAGCCGGGAATCGGGCCTTTGTTGATGGCCGGGTCGCCGCTGGTGGGGGATGGCCTGGGGCGCCCGGCGCCGCGGCCGGCGCCGGCCCTTGGTGCCGATACCGACGCCGTGCTGGCCGAAGTGCTCGGTCTTTCCGCGGGCGAGATCGCCAAGCTCCATGATTCGGGTGTCGTCGCCGGCCCCGAAAAACGCCCCTGAGAACCCCTTGCGGTCCCGGTGCCGGGTTTGATGGTTTGGCGATAGGGCGGGGAAAATACGTATTCCCCTTGAAAATACGCCGATAAACGTTATTAGGGCGACCGGGTAGCCTTAAAATAACCACAATGAGCCATCAAATAACCGCTCGGTAATTTTAGTCATCGGCACTGGGGGCCGGCCGTTCATGGCAGCAATGATAGAAGTCGAGGGGCTATGCAAACGGTTTGGCTCGATCCAAGCCGTCGTCGACGTTTCGTTCAAGGTCGAGCGCGGCGAGGTGCTGGGGTTCCTCGGTCCCAACGGCGCCGGCAAGTCGACCGCCATGAGGATGATCACCGGTTTCCTCGAGCCCGATTCCGGCACCGTGCGGCTGGAAGGCGTCGATATCCAGGATCAACCGATCGCCTCGCGGCAGAATCTCGGCTACATGCCGGAAGGGGCGCCCAGCTATCACGAAATGACGCCGCTGGGATTCCTCGGCTTCATCGCCGGCATTCGCGGGTTTTCCGGATCCGAGGCGGAAGACCGCATCGCCACCGCAACCCAGCAGACCCAACTGGGCAGCGTGCTCTATCAGCCCATCGACACCCTGTCACGCGGGTTCAAGCGCCGGGTGGCCCTTGCCCAGGCGCTTTTGCACGATCCCGAAATCCTGGTTCTCGACGAACCGACCGACGGACTCGACCCCAACCAGAAACACGAAGTGCGGACCCTGATCCAGGAAATGGCGCCGCGGAAGGCGATCATCATTTCCACCCACATCCTGGAAGAGGTGGACGCCGTGTGCTCCCGCGCCATCATCATCGCCCACGGGCGCATCGTCGCCGACGGCACGCCCGACGAGCTGGAATCCCGCTCCGATAGGCACATGGGCGTCTCCATCACGGCGACCCGGGAAACCTGCCAGCAACTGATGGCCGGCATCAACGCTCTCGATGGGGTCGCCGAAGCCGAACTGGATTCCCGCGGCCTGTTCGTGAAGCCGGTGCGCGGCAGCGACATTCTCGACCCCGTGCGCGTCGTGGTCGGCCAGAGCGGGCTTTCGGTGGCCGACATCCGCGTTGAGCGGGGACGCCTGGAGGATGTGTTCCGCGCGGTGACCATTCCCAGCGGCACGGGGCCCAGCGGCACGGGGGACCGCCCATGAACGTGATCTGGATATTGTTTCGCCGCGAGTTCGTGAGCTATTTCATCACCCCTATCGCCTATGTCTTCATCGTTTTTTTCCTGGGCCTTCTGGGCGCCATGACGTTTTTCCTGGGCGGCTTCTTCGATCGCGGCCAGGCCGACCTGGCCCCCTTCTTCGCCTTCCACACCTGGCTTTATCTGCTCTTGATCCCGGCGATTTCCATGCGCCTTTGGTCCGAGGAACGCCAGACCGGCACCATCGAACTGCTGCTGACCCTGCCGGTGTCCGCCACCCAGGCGGTGATCGCGAAATTCCTCGCCGCCTGGGCTTTCGCCGCCATCGCGGTGGCGCTCACCTTTCCCTTCTGGATCACCGTCAACTACCTGGGCGAGCCCGACAACGGCATCATCATCGCCGGTTACGTGGGCTCCCTGGTGATGGTCGGCGCCTATCTCGCCATCGGCTCGTGCTTGTCGTCGGCCTCCAAGAACCAGGTCATCGCCTTCGTGCTGGCGGTTCTGGTGAGCCTGTTGTTCACGGTGGCGGGCACGCCCCTGGTCCTGGAGCTGGTCAGCGGCTGGGCGCCGGCCCTGGTGATCGACGTGATCGCCGGCCTGAGCTTCATCGCCAATTTCGATGCCATTTCCAAAGGCGTGCTGGATCTCGTCAACCTGATCTACTTCCTCTCGGTGATGACGCTGTTCCTGTTCATCAACATCATCCTCGTCAACCTTTTGAAGGCGCGCTAGGCAACCATGGCCGGCATCGTTTCCCTGTTCGCCCCCATGAGCCGCCGCTCCCTGGCGCTTTGCAGCATCGTGCTCGCCGTGACCCTGTTCCTGTCGGTTAATATTCTTGCCCGGGGCATGCTGGTCGGGGCCAGGCTCGATCTCACCGTGGACAAGCTGTTCACCCTGTCCCAAGGCACCCACAAGGTTCTGTCGCGAATCGACGAGCCGGTCACCCTGAGGCTCTATTTCTCCTCGATCCTCGGCAAGGAACTGCCGGGGCTTGCCAAATACTCCGGCCGGGTCAAGGACATGATCGGCGAATACGTCGCCAATGCCGGAGGCAAGGTCCGCCTGGTGGAGATCGACCCGGTGGCCTATTCCGACGCCGAGGACGAAGCGGTGGCCTTCGGCCTGCGGGGGTTGCCTCTCGACCGAACCGGCGAACAGGTTTATTTCGGCCTGGTCGGCACCAATTCCACCGACGAGGAAGAGATCATCCCCTTCCTCTCGCCAAGCCGGGAACCCTATCTCGAATACGACCTCACCAAGATGGTCTTCCGCCTCGCCAATCCCAAGCGCAAGACCATCGGATTGATGTCCTGGCTGCCGGTGCGCGGCTTCCCGGGCTCGATGATGTCCAGGCTTTCGTCCATGGGCCGGCCGTGGCAGTTGGTGAGCCAGCTCGATCAGTTGTTCCAGGTGGACAACGTGCCCACCGATAGCGACGAAATCCCCAAGAAGATCGATGTTTTGTTCGTCTTGCATCCGGCCGAGCTGGCCGAGAAGACGGCCTATGCCATCGACCAGTTCCTGCTGCGCGGCGGGCGGGCCTTGATCTTCGTCGATCCCCTGGCCGAGATCGCCCAGCGGGTGCCCGGCGCCGGCGGCAAGTTCGTGCCCACGAGCTCCGACCTCGGCCCCATCTTCAAGACCTGGGGCCTGGAATACGACAAGACCAAGGTGGTGGGCGACATGCTGGCGGCCCAGCGGGTCAATGCCGGCACCCGGGGCGGGAGGGCGGTGCCGCTGGAATATCCGGCCTGGCTGCAATTGAAGCGGACCAACGTGGTGGGCGACGACCTGATCACCACCGAGATCGACAACATGTTGATGGCCAGCGCCGGCGCGCTCGGCTTCAAGGCGGGCAGCGGCCTCACCTTCACGCCCATCATCGCCACCTCCGAGCAATCCATGCTGCTCGAGGCCGAAGATCTCAAGGGCCGGCCCGACTTCGTCACCATCGTCAAAGATTTCAAGCCCTCGGGTAAACGCTATACCCTGGCGGCGCGCGTCTCGGGGCCCGTGGCCTCGGCCTACCCCAAGGGCCCGCCGCCGGTTGCCGCCTATATCAAGGTCAAGAAGAAAGACAAGAAAAAACCCGGCGAGGACGAAAAGGCCAAGCAGGCGGAACCGAGCGCGGCCGCCAAGAAGAAGGCCGAGACCCGGCGCGCGGCCCTGGCCAAGGTCCATCTCGCCAAGTCCAAGGGGTCGATTCATGCCGTGGTGTTCACCGATACCGACATGCTGCGCGATGAATTCTGGATCAGGGTCCAGAACCTGCTCGGTCAAACCATCACCATTCCGGTGTCCGACAACATGAACCTGGTCACCAACGCCATCGACAACATGACCGGATCCGACGAATTGATCGGCCTGCGTTCACGCGGCGTTTCGGTCCGCCCCTTCACCCTGGTGCAGGAAATGACCCGCAAGGCGGAGCTGGAACTCCGCGCCAAGGAACGCGAGCTTCAATCGCGGCAGGATGAAACCGAACGCAAGCTTCGCCAGTTGCAATCCCCGGTCCGCGGCAAGGGCGACCGCGCCATCCTCAGCCGCAAGCAGCTCAAGGAAGTCGAAAAGTTCAAGGGTAAGCTGCTGACCATCCGCAAGGAGCTGCGCGCCGTGCAACTGGGCCTGCGCAAGGACATCGAAGAGCTCGAAGGCCGCTTGTGGTTCTTCAATATCGGCCTGATTCCCTTCCTGGTGGCGCTGACGGCGGTGGTGTTGGGTCTCGCCCGCACCCGGCGGCGGCGCCAGCGCATGGAAACGGAAGCGCGGGGCTAGACCGCCATGAACCCCAAATCCTTTCTCGCGCTCCTGGTGGTGACCATCGCCGCCGCCGCCGCCGCCGCCGCCATGATCGCCTCGCGCGACACCGGCACCGGCGTGCGCGGCGAAGGGACGGTGATGTTTCCCGGTCTCATCGGCAAGGTCAACGACGTGCGCCGGGTCAAGGTCACGCGGGGAACCGGCACGTCGACCCTGGTGGCTTCGACAAAAGACGGCAAGGACACCTGGAAGCTGATCGAGCTGTACGGCTATCCGGTGCCGCTGCTTTCGGTCCGCGCGGTGGCGGCGGGAATGGCCCAGGTCGCCCGCATCGAAGCCAAGACCACGCGGCCCGCCAATTACGCCAAGATCAGGGTCGAGGATCCCAAGGGCAAGGGCTCGCGCTCGGCCCGGGTGGAGCTGTTCGGCAGATCCGGCGAAAAGCTCGCCGATCTCATCGTCGGCATGGAGAAGCTCTCGCTCGGCGGCTTGGGCCAGCTTTATGTCCGCCGGCCCGGCGAGCAACGGGCCTGGCTCGCCCGGGGCAAGATCGCGGTGCCCGAAAAGCGCGCCGGCTGGGTCGATCAGATGATCGTCGAGATCGACCTCCCCCGGGTCCGCGAAACGACCCTGTTCACCACCGGCGATAAGCCGTTGCGGATCTTCAAGAAGGCCGAACGGGACCAGGATTTCATCGTCGAGGGCATGTCCGAGGACCATGAGCTGAAAGAGCTGTTCGGCGCCGAGGACATATCCCGGTCGATCCAGAACCTGGCCTTCGAGGAAGTGCGCCCGGCCAAGGAAATCGGCATCGGCGTCACCGGGACGCCCCGGGTCCGCCATGTCACCTTCGACGGGCTGATCATCGAGGGCTGGATGAAGACGGTGGGCAAGAAGCGTTGGTTCACCTTCCGCGCCCGGCCCAACCCGGCACCGCTCGAGGGCGAAAAAGTCGAGGCGGCCAAGATCGCCGAGGAAGTGGCCAAGATCAGCCGCGTCAACGGCGGCTGGGCCTATACCATTTCCAAGTTCGAGACCAAGAACATGTTCAAGACCCTGGACTCGTTGATCCAGCTCAAACCGGGCGCCAAGCCGGCCCCGGCCGACAACGGCGGCAAGTAGCCCCCCGGATCGGCGCGGCGATCCGTCGCCGTAGACAACCCGCCCTATTATCCGCTATCACCCCACAGCCGGGACCGCGGGCTCTGCCCGGCGAGCGGATGACACGCCCCGCGAGGGCCAAGAAAAAAGGAAGTGGACGGCCTCATGAACCAAGGCGAGCGCGGCCCCAAGCTGCTGTACGACCCCCATATCTTCGTCTGCCTGGACGACAAGGGCGCCGAGCCGGGGCGCGGATGCTGCGCCGATCGGGGGGTGATGGAGTTGTTCACCCACATGCGCGGCTATGCCAAGCAGAACGGGGTGACCGGCATCCGCATCAACCGGTCGAATTGCCTCGACCGCTGCGAACTCGGCCCCATCATGGTGGTCTACCCCGAGGGCACCTGGTACGCGGTCCGCACCAAGGAAGACGCCGAAGAAATCGTCCGCAGCCACATTATCGAGGGCCGCCGCGTGGACCGGCTGGTTGTCCGGCCCTCCGACTGCGTGGCCGGCGACCTGGCCTTAGCGGAAAAAACCGAATAAGCCGCGCCGGGCGGACATCGATTCAAGATCACGCCCCGCGCGGCAGGGGGGCGCGTCACAGGAGACAACGGACACATGGCGTCCCAGCCCAAGAACACGGAACTCTTCCTCGAGGCCCATATTCTCTGCTGCTGCAACCAGCGGCCCGAAGGCCATCCGCGCAGTTGCTGCGCCGACCGCGGCGGCCGGGAGCTCATGGAGACCATCGCCAGACGCATCGCCGAATCCGGCCTGGACAACGTCACCGTCACCGAGGCCGGGTGCATGGAACGCTGCGAGCTGGGCCCGACCATGGTGATCTATCCCGACGCGGTCTGGTACTCCTACGCCAACCAGGACGACATCGACGAAATCATCGAGAGCCACCTCAAGGGCGGCCGGCCGGTCGATCGCCTGGTGCTGGACCCCGACCAGAAGCTCCCCAACCCCAAGACCGTGGATCTTCTCGAGGTCACGGTCACCGCCGTCAAGGACGAGACCGCCGACATCAAATCCCTGGTGTTGGCAGCGCCCGACGGCGCACCGCTTCCCGCTTTCGACGCCGGGGCCCATATCGACGTGATGACCGGCAACGGCATGCGGCGGTCGTACTCCATCGCGTCCGACCCCGCCGACCCAACGAGCTATCTCCTGGGGGTGCTGCGGGAACCGGAAAGCCGCGGCGGGTCGACCTGGATTCACGACACGCTCAGGGCCGGGGACAGCCTCAAGATCACCAAGCCGCTGAACAACTTCCCGCTCGCCGAGAACGCGCGAAAGCACATCCTGATCGCCGGCGGGATCGGCATCACCCCGGTGCTCGCCATGGCCCGGACCCTCGCCGCCGGCGATGCCGATTTCGAACTCCATTACTGCACCCGGACCCCGGAAGGCACGGGTTTCAGGCGCGAAGTGGAGGCCATCGCCGGCGACCATCTCAGCTATCATCACGACGGCGGGGACCCGTCCCGGGGCATCGAGCTCGATGCGGTCTTGGGCGGATGTCCGGCGGGCACCCATGTCTACGTCTGCGGCCCCAGGCCGCTGATCGAAGCGGTCCGCGCGGCGGCGGCCGGGTGGCCCGAGAACCACGTCCATTTCGAGCTGTTCTCGGCGCCGCCGGACCGCGATTGGCACAACGAACCCTTCGAAATCTACCTCTCGCGCCGGCGCATGGACCTCACCGTGCCGGCCGACCGCACGATCTTGGAAGTGGTCCGCGAAGCCGGCGTATTCGCCGATTCATCGTGCGAACAGGGATTGTGCTCGACCTGCCAGGTGCGGGTGATCTCGGGCGAGGTCGAGCATCGCGACCAGGTCCTGACCGCCGAGGATAAAGCCAAGGGGGAGACCATGATGATGTGCGTTTCCCGGGGCTTGCCGGGGGACAAGCTGGTCATCGATATCTGACGGCGACCGGCGTTCAGCTCACGCTATTGAAATAGTGGCAATCGGTGGAATTGACCCAGGTGGTCCGGAGCTCGATGGGCTTGCCGTCGAGGCCGAAGGAGATGCGCAGGATTTGCAGCAGGGGCGCGCCCATCTCTACTTCAAGCGCTTCCGCCGCTTGGCTTTCGGCGGCCACCGCCGAGAGCCACTCTTCCGCCCGCGCCGCGAGGACCCCGTATTCCTTCTCCATGATCACATAGGTGTTGGCCCGGGGATTTTTATCCAAATGATCGACGAAACCGGGGAAGACGTCGTTCACCAGGACGATTTCGTCGCGCAGGACCGGCGCGCCGTTGATGGCCCGCACCCGGTAAATGCGGACCACTTCGGATTCCGGTCCGATATGCAGGGCCTCTTGCTCGGGCTGGGACGCCGAGGCCACCACATGGCGGACGGAGACGTTGACCCTCTCGGCCAACGGCTTGTGGCTGGCGTCGGTCATGGAAAAGAAATGAACCGGTTGTTCGGCGCCCCGGGCCGCGACGAAAGTCCCCTTGCCCTGATGACGCACCACCACATGCTCGGCCGCCATCTCCTCCAGCGCCTTGCGCACGGTGCCTTGGCTTACGTTGAATTCTTCGGCGAGCTTGGCTTCGCTAGGGAGAATCCCTCCCGGCTTCCAATCGCCCGACACCACGCGTTGAAGCAGAAGCTGCTTTACCTGACGATAAAGCGGTTGAAAATCAGGGGCTTGGACCGTCTCCGACATGCAAATCCCAGATTCAGTGGCAAATCGGCGGGCGGCATCCCAAGCACCACCCGGGAAAAAAGCTATAAATTATAAATTATCTTTAGCGCCTAAACAACATTCACCACATCTTTCACGAGGATACCACGTCCAAGGGGCGGAACAACCGCCCCGAACGGCGCCGCCCTAAGGCAGGTAGGCGCCCCCGGTGAGGTGGATGGTCTGGCCGGTGATATAGCGCGACTGAGGCCCGCAGAGGTGGCGGACCATGGCGGCAACCTCTTCCACCCGGCCCTTGCGCCCCACCAAGGGCCGCATGCGGGCGTGATCCTGGGCGACCTCGGAGGTGGCCCCGCGGACGGTGTCGATCAGCCCCGGAACCACGCAATTCACGGTGATGCCGTCGCCGCCGAGCTCGGTGGCCAGCCCCTTGGTGAAGCCCACCAGGCCGGACTTCGCGGTGGTCACGTGGACCCTCTCCGACGCCCCCATGTGGGCGGTCAGCCCGCCCATGGAAATGATCGTGCCGCCGCCTTGTTTTCGCATATGGGGGATCACCGCCTTGGCACAGAGAAAGGCGCCGTCGAGGATGATGGCGGTGACCTGGTGCCATTCCTCCAGGCTCATTTCGGTGATCGCCGTGCGCAGGCGAATGGCCGCGTTGTTGACCAGGATATCGACCCGGCCCCACCGGTCGACGACCTGGCCGACCATGGCCGCCACTGCGTCGGCATCGGTGATGTCGGCTTGGATCACCATGGCCGCGCCGCCCTGCGCCTCGATCTCGGCCTTGGCTTCCTCGGCGGCGTCGACAGAGGTCTTGACGTTGATGGCGACCTTGGCCCCCCCGTCCACCAGGTCCAGCGCGATCGCCTTGCCGATATTGCGCGCCGCCCCGGTGATGATGGCCACCTGTCCCGCCAGCTCGTTGCTCTTTCCCGTCGCCATGTTTGGTCTCCCTGCTTTCTTAGTTTCGGTACGCGGCAAGGCCACCCAGGTCGGGAAGCGTCCTAAGGTCACGGCAAAACGCAAGCAGCCCGGAGATCGAATCCTCGTCCATTCCCGCGTATGCCAGATTGGCCCTGAACTTGCCGACGATGTCGGCATCGGTCATGGGTTCGCGGGTCCCGCCGCGAAGCCAGGGCTGGTTTTCCTCGACCAATGTGCCGTCCTTGAGGCGGGCCAGGATGTGGCCGGTGTAATTGACCGGGTATTCGTTGGCAGGGTCGACCTGGTAGGTGATGCGCCGGGCCAGGTCCAGGACGGCGGCATCGGCGACGCGCGTTTCGGTGAACTGGGCGAGGCCGGCATCGCCGTCGATCAGCCCTACGGCGATGCAATAGGGGCCCGAGAACTTGGCGCCGTAGGCCGATGGCGGGCGATGCTTGATGGCGAGCGGTTCCCACAACCTGTGCACCGTGCCTTCACCGACCTTGCAGGTCATGGAGTCGATATCCTCGGCTTTGATTCCGGCCTTGCCCATGCGCACCGCGCAATCCACGTAGGGCTGGCACATGGTGCCGCAGGCATAGGGCTTGAACGACAGGCGCCCGGCCTCCCAGCGGCTGCCCAGCGCGCCGGTGAGCGGCTCGAATTCGGCCTCGATGGAAGGGGCGAAGGCGGTATAGAAGCCGTGTTCGCCCTCGAACACGCTCCGCGGCCCGGCGAACCCGGCCTCGGCCATCCCCGCCGCGCGAATCCCCGCCTGGGCCGCCCAGCCGGCATGCATGCGCTTGGTCCAGGATCCGTCGGCGAGGTATTCGATGATGCCCGACGCGCAAGACCCGGCGAGGCCGAAGGCCCGCACCAGGGCCCCTTGGTCGAGCCCCAGGGTGACCCCCGCCGCCGCCGCCGCGCCCATGGCGCCGATCACGGCGGTGGGATGGAAACCCGCGGCATGGATTCCCTTGCCCGCGACCTGGCCCATGCGGCACATCACTTCGATGCCCGCCGCCATGCCGGCGAACGCCCGGGCGCCGGAAAGGCCGCGGCTCTCGGCAAGGGCCAGGACCGCCGGCACCACCACGGCGCCCGAATGCACCGGACAGCCTTCATAGGTGTTGTCGAAATCCTCGCCATGGGCGGCGGTGCCGTTGAGCATCGCCGCCGAGGCCGCGTCCATGCCGTCGGCGCCGAGCCCCAAGGCGGTCGCCCCGCCGGCGCCGCGTTCCCAGCCCTTGGCCAAGGCGGCGACGTAATCGGTCCCCCGCGCCGCATAGGCCAGGCCGACGGTGTCGATCAGGGTGTGGGTGACGCCGAGGACCGCGTCTTCGCTAAGCGCATGGGCATCGAGCCCGGCGAGCCAGGCGGCAAGGGTTTCCGATACGGTTGCCATGGCTTCCCTCACCCGGTCTGGATGGCCCGGGCGAGATCGCCCGCATCATCCAAATCGACCACGCCCCGGGCGGCGTCGATCAGCGCCGACGTCCGCGCGGGATCGAGAATGCCGGCGACGCAGGCGGCGGTTTTCTGTTCGAGATCGTCATCGGTCATCGGCTTGTCGGGCCCGCCCCGGTAGCGTTCGTCCGCCTCCTGTACCAGGGTCTCCCCGGATTTCAATTCCACCTCGATGCGCGACCGGATCACGTCCATGCCCTGGGATTCGATGGCCGCATCGAGGATGCAGGTCACCCGGCCCTGAAGGTCCTGCATGGCCGCGCCCTGGACGAATTGGTCGGTGAACTCGGCACGGCCGGCGCGGCGCGCGATGACCATCATCGACAACAGCGCCGCCATGGAAAACTTGGCCTGGAGGTGGTTCTTGGCGACCGTGTACCGGATGGGGTTGAGGATGTTGGAGCCGGCGAAGAAATCGATCTTCTTCACGTCCCCCGGCTTGACATCGTTTTCGGTCACCAATTTCAATAAAGCATCCATGGACTGGTGGGTGAGGATGCCCGATGGGTAGGGTTTGATGGAAATTCCGGGATCGACCATGGACCAGGTCCTGCCGAAACCCTGGTCGAGCTTGTCCCGGTAAACGCCGCCGCCCATGACCTCCATGAACCCCCAGGGCCCGTCCAGCGCGGCGGGATCGGCGGTGAAGCCGCGATCCGCCAAAAGCGCCGCCGTCACCCCGTTCTCCGATGCCCGGCCCACGTGCAAAGGCTTGGTCATGGTGCCGAAATTGCACCGCAGGCCGGCGCCGAAGCTCGCCGCCATGCCGAAAGCGTGGCGCAATTTATCGCCCCCGAGGCCGGCCAGCTTGGCCGCCGCCGCCATGGCGCCGAAGGTGCCCACCGTGGCCGAGGAATGAAAGCCCTTGCGGTAATGGTCGCTCGCCATCCATTCGGAGATTTTGCTCTCCACCTCGATGCCGGCGACGAAGGCGGTGAGGAAGTCGCGGCCACTGATCTTTCCCAGCTTCTGGACGACCGTGAGCGCGGCGGTCAACGGCGGGATGGTGGGATGGGTCAGAAGCCCGTAAATATGCCGGGGATCGCGGGAAACCTGGGTATCGTCCCAGTCATGGGCATGACCGGCGGTGCCCAGCACGCGCGCGGCCAGCGCCGCCGGCACCTTGGCCGCACCCCGGCCGAGCACCAGGGCATCGGCCCGCCCGCCCTGGTCAACCGCGTCCGCGGCCAGGATGCGTACCGATTCCTCGGCCCCGCCGGCGACAAACAGGCCGAGACCGTCCAGCACGCAGCGCCGGGCTATGGTGAGCACGTCGGCGGGCAGATCTTCGAAGCGCACGGCCTCGATGAATTGGGCGGCGTCTTCGGTAACGTGGCCGGGTTCGTTGGTTGCCATGGAGAACCTCGTGACTGACTGAACGCAAAAGCGCCCGAGAAGAAAACAAACGGCGCGCCATTGCGCAACAGAAATAAGCACCCGCCACGGCGCGCCAGATTAAGCCAGGCGCGCATCGCGGCGGCGCCCGGCCCGGCCCAACCTAGGACGGGCCCTCCAGCGCGTCGCGGATGTGCTGCTGGCGGCGCACCATCCAGGCCCAGAAAATGAGGCACAACACGGCGCCGCCGGTGACCGGCGCCGCCAGCCCCAGAAATTCCGACAACCCGCCCATGGCCAGCGCGCCCAGCGCCGGGCCGCCCCGGGCGACGATGCCGTAAGCCGCCATCACCCGGCCGCGGAATTCCGTCGCCACCGCGGTCTGCACCAGGGTCTGGGTGGACACCCCCTGCACCACGATGGCCCAGCCGGCGACGGTCATGAGAGGCAGGGCCAGCCAGAACCCGGCAATGGTGGAGAATATGATCAAGGACACCGAAATCAACAGCAGGCTGACGGTGATGACATTGGTAAATCCCCGCGTCCCGCCGCGTTGGGTCATCCAAAAGCCCGCGCCCATGGCACCGATCCCGTGGAAAGCAAGAAGGGTGGAGTAGCCGTTGACGCCGCGGTCGAACACCGCCGAAGCGATGCCCGGCAAGAGCTCGGTGAAGGGCCGCACGAACAATGACGTCAGCATGAGGATGACCAGAGCGAGAGCGATGCCCACATGGTTGAAGGCGTAGCGCACCCCTTCCCAGGTCTCGGCCGCGATTCCGGTCTTGTTGGTCGCTGCCCTTTTGGTCGGCGTGATGTCGATCATGAACAGGATCACCACGAACGCCACATAGCTCAACCCGTTGGCGAAGAAAGCCCAGGCCGGGCCATACCAGGCGGTGATGGCGCCGCCCAGCACCGGGCCGATGAAACGGGTGACATTGAAGACCATGGAGTTGATGGCGATGGCCGACGACAGGGCCTCGCGGCCGACGATGTTATAGACCAGGGTCATCCGCGGCGGACGGTTGAAGGCGACCACGGTGCCGCGAAACAGGGCAAAGAACAAAAGCCATTCGATGGTCGCGAAACCGGAGAAGGTGACGGCGCCAAGACCCACCGCCTGGGCGATGGCGAACATCTGGGTGATCCGCAGCAGCCTGAGCGCATCGGTCCGGTCGGTCAGCGTGCCGGCGAACAAGCCGATGGCAAAGGTGGGAAACATATCGGCGAAGGCGATAATGCCGAGCCAGGCGCCGGAATGGGTCAGCTTCCAGGTGAGCCAAGCCATGGCAACCCTCTGTATCCAATTTCCCGAGGTCGACATCAGGTTGCCGAGGACGTACAGGGCGTAATTCCGGTTGCCGAAGGCCCGCCTGATATTGTCTATGCCGCGGGTGCCGATCACCTAAAGCGCGCCTCCGGGGACCACCAGGCACCGGCGCCCGGGCGGCGCTCGGCGGCGCTCATGGGCCCGGTCATGGGCCCGGTCATGGGGATGGCCTGAAACCGGAATCGTAGAGGGCGCCGAGGTCGGTGCCGAGCCATTCCGTGGGAATCTGCCGATTGGTGCCTTCCGCCACCACCCGGTCGTAAACGATTCGCCCAGCCGCGGCGAACTGGATGGCCAGGCCGGAATTGTTCTTGTAATAGACGATCCCCGCGCCGCCCGATCGGACGGCCACCTTGCCGGCGACGATATCCCCCAACTCGACGATGGCGTCGCGGCTGATAAGCCCCGCTTCCAAGGGCTCCAGGAGCTCGGTCTGGTCGTTGTCGATGACGCTTTCCCAGTCGTTCACCACCAATGCCGTCGATTTCGCGTAGGTGGTTTCGTCCACTTCGGTGCGTTTCTTGTTGGTGGCGTCCGAATTGGCGATGGATATCACCAGCTGCCCATCGCTCAGCCAGTCGCCATCGAAGACCGGCTCCATGGCCGTGGTGCAGCAACAGATGACGTCGGCGCCGCGCACCACCTCGCGCGGGTCTTGGGCGGCCACCACCTCGATCTTTCCGGCCGCCTGCTTGGCCTTGGCGGCAACGAATTGCTCGCGGTGGTCGGCATTGGGGCTGAACACCACCACGCGCTCGAATTGCCGCACGCAGGTGATGGCGTCGAACGCCGCGCCGGCCTGTTTGCCGGATCCAAACAGGCCGAGGGTCTTGACGTCCTTGGGCGCGATGTGGTCCACCGCCAGCCCCGAGGTCGCCCCCACCCGCATGCCCGACAGCTTGAACTCGTGCATCAGCGCCAGCGGCTCTGCCGTTTCGATGTCGAACAGGATGACGATGCCCCAACAAAATGGCCGTGGATTTTCGTACAGGCGCCGGTTGTTGGTGGGGCTGGGGGGGACGATGATCTGGGAACCGGCCCGGACGCAGGCGATGCCCACCGAGGGCACGGCGCCCACATGCACGTTGGCGAAGTAGCGGCGGCTCGGGTCGGGATGGCGCGCCTGATAGCGCACCCTGGGCAGGTTGACGGCATCGCCAATGGCAAAATCGGCGAACGCGGTGGCCATGGCATCGATGCATTCGCGCATGGAAAGATGCCGCGCGACGTCTTCGTCGGTAATGATGACCGTCATGATTCTCCCCTTTCAAAAGAAGCGGTTTCCCGCCTTTTTCCGGCCCGGCCGCAGCCGGCGCCCAACGCGCCCGCAATAGATTAATGTTGGCAGGACCCACGATATGTTGTGGCGTACTTGTTCTTCGGTACTAATTGTTGCGTTTGGGGTGGCCCGTTGAAATACTTTTCCCCCTGAGACCGCCGTTAGCCACCCAGGATACCAAATCTCGGTTCAAGGGAGAAATTTATCGAAGGAGGGGGGATGCATGACATTCCTTGACAAAATAAAGGGCTGGCTCGCCGAGATCGTCGAGGTGGGCCTTCTTCTTGTCGCCCTCGGCATCGTCCTGCAAATTCTGATCGGACCCAAGATGATGTTCCTGGGCGATGTGGTGGGCAACCTGACCGGCTTGATCGCGAAACTCGGCGAGAACGGCCTGGTCGGCTTAATCGCCATCTCCATCATTCTCTGGCTGTTCGCCAAGAGAAGCCCCGGCTGATCGGGCTTTCATCGGACCGAAATCCATCATCCGTGAGGGAAAGGGCCGGGGGGTCGCCCCCGGCCCTTTTTTCCGTCCCGCGCGGTGCGCATCAGAAATCGCGCAGCAGGCGGCCATAGCCCGCGATGGAATCATCGACCCCGGAGCGGCGCAGCGCCTGCCAGATGATGGCCTGGATGGGCTGCACCACGGTCACGCCGAACTCCTTTTCGAGGACGTCTATGGCGCCGACCATGGCCCAGTGGGGGCAGGAGTAATAGATGGTGTCGACGTCGGGGAATTTGTCCATGATTTCGCGCCCCAGCGCCGGGGCCACCTCGTCGGGGACCATGCCGAGCTCGATGAACTTGGCCTCCACCCGGACGCAGCCCTGGGGGTCGAGCCCGAATTCGCGCATGTAGCCCATGTGGCGCTCGTCGTGGGATTCATCGTAGGGCTGGACGATGCCCACCTTGTTGCAGCCCAGCGTTTTGAAGGCGTCGCGCTGGGACGAGGCCGAGGTGCTGATGGGGATGCCGACCTCTTTTTCGGTCTCGGCGATCAGCACGTCGATATTGTCGAAGCCGCGGCTGACGTTGATGGGCAGGCCGCCGAAGACCAGGATATCGACCCCCGCCCGGGCCATGATCTTGGCCGCCTTAAGGCTCGCGTCGTAGGACCGGTCGACCTCTTCCTCGGTGCGCTCCACCAGGGGCAGGGTATGGACTACCAGGGTCACGCCATCGGGCACGATCTTGTAAAACTCGTAAGGGAATACCTCCGTTGCCGAAGGCGGCGACGTATAGCCGATCCTGGCGCGGTGACCGTACATGGGCATGGCTGCATCCTCTTCTTTGGCGTTTCATGGAAAGCCCGCGGCGGCTTTGCCGGACGGGCCGGAACCCTAGATCTCGGGCATTAATCCTTCTTCCCGCAGGAAATCAAGGACCAGGGCATCGAACCCGGCGGGGTCTTCGATCATGCAGGCGTGGCCGGCGCCAGGCAATACTTCATGCCGCGCTTGGGGGATCAGCGAAGCGGTTTCCGCGCCCCGGGGCCGGGCGCCGTCGAATTCGCCGTTGATGATCAGGGTCGGCAAGGGGTAGGCGGCGAGGTGAGGCCGCAGGTCCGCCGCCGCCAGCGCCTCGAAGGTCCGGATGATGGCCGCGGGATGGTGGCGCCGGTCGCGCTCGGCGAACCCGGCGAACAGGTATTTACCCAGGACCGAGGCGGCGAACCCGTCGGTCACGCCGTAGTCCATGTGGGCCCGGCGGTAGGGGGAGAATTGCTCTTCCCGGTATCCGGTGATCCGCCGCGACATGTCCTGGGGGCCCGAATTGCCGCCCACCTGGATCACCGCCCGGAAGCGGTCGGGGAACAGGGCGCCCAGCATCAGCGCCGTCTTGGAGCCGATGGAGCATCCCATGACCACGGCCGGCCCAAGGCCGAGGTCGTCCATGACGCCGAGCACGTCGCGGCAGATGTCCTCCAGGGTGAACGGCGTGGTCACCTTTTCGCTGCGTCCCCAGCCGCGAAGATCGACCGAGACCACCGTGAACCAGGTCGAGAAATGGGCCGCCTGGTACAGCCACAGCGTATTGTCGAAGGGAATGGCATGGATCAGCACCAGGGGCGGCCCGGCGCCGGTGACCTCGAAATGGACGGCGATGGAGTTGGCGTGGCTTTTCGGCATGTTCGGCCCCTCCCCTTTCCCGGCCCTTTCCCGGCCCTTTCCAGGGCCTTGCCCGGGCCTTTCCAGGGCCTTTCCAGGGCCTTGCCCGGGCCCGGCCGCCGGGCGCGGCGTCATTGATTATAGATTCGCTTGGAAGCGGCGTCCTTTTTCGATTAGCCTTGCCAGGGAATTAAAATTACCACGCGCATCAAAGCGCCACCAACATTGGGGAGGCTTCCATGATCACCACCCGAATCTTTTTGCGCCTAGGCGCCGGCGTGCTCGCCCTGGCCGCGGCCGGGACCGCCAATGCCGACGCGCTCAGCGATTTTTACAAAGGCAAGCGCCTGACCATGTTCGTCGGTTCCGGGGTCGGCGGCGGCTACGACACCTATTCCAGGACCCTCGCCCGGCATTACAACAAATACGTCCCCGGCAAGCCGAGGATGCTGGTCAAGAACATGCCGGGCGCCGGCGGCCTGCGGGTCACCAATTACATGTACAACAAGGCCAAGCGCGACGGCTCGGTCATCGCCTCGACCTTCAACACCATGATGCTGGAGCCCCTGATCGGCAACCGGGGCGCCAAGTTCGACGTCTTCAAGTTCAATTGGCTGGGATCCATCGGCAAATTGCAGGCGGTCTGCGTCACCTGGCACACCAGCCCCATCAAGACCCTGGCCGACGCCAAGGGCAAGGTTCTCACCGTCTCGGCCACCGGCGCCACCGGCAATTCGGCGAAGATGCCGCGCATCTTCAACTGGGCCGTGGGCACCAAGTTCAAGGTGATCCAGGGTTATTCCACCTCGGGCTCGCGCCTGGCCCTGGAACGCGGCGAGGTCGACGGCATCTGCGGGTTGGGTTACTCGACCCTGCTGGCCTCGAACCCCGACTGGATCGCCAAGAAAAAACTCAACTTCCTCGCCCAGATCGGCCTTTACAAGCATCCCAAGCTGGCCCAGGTGCCGATGATCCTGCAGGATATCAAGGATGAGAGAACGCGCAAGATTGTCGAGTTGATCCTCATCCAGCAGGAACCGGGCCGCCCCTATATCGCCCCCCCGGGGGTTCCCGCCGAGCGCGTCAAGGTCCTGACGTCGGCCTTCAAATCCGCCATCGAGGATCCCGCCTTCCTGGCCGACGCCAAGCGCCTCAAGCTCGAGATCACCTATCTGGGCCCCAAGACCATCCGCGCCCTGATGACCCGCGCCTACGCCAACCCAAGGGACATCGTCGAGGGCGCGGCCAAGCTGGTCGGCCGTCCCGCCAAGGGCGTGGTGACCAAGTGTTCCAAGTACACCAAGTCGGCCAAGTGGTGCCGCAAGAAAAAGAAGAAAAAGAAGAAAAAGAAGGCGTCCTAAGGCGCAGCACCAAGCAAAACCCCCGGTTCCGGCCGGGGGTTTTTTCTGTCGCTCTTCCGTCGCCGCGTCGCCGCGCGGGGCGTATCAGAATTCGCGGAGCAAGCGGCCGAAGCCTGCGATGGGCTCGGTGATGCCGGCGGTCCGAAGCGCCTTCCAGACGATCGCCTGCTGCGACGTCATCACCGACACGCCCAATTCCGCCTCGATCTCGTCGATGGCATGGGCGATCGCCCAATGGGCGCTTGCCAGGTGGATGCAGTCGGCCTCGGGGTTTTCCCGCATCACCTGGCGGGCGGCGGTCAAGGCGAGCTCGCAGGGGATTTGGCCGACTTGGTGGTCGGCGAAATCGAGGCCGATGACGCCCGCCGCCTCGACCCCCATGTTGCGGATCGACTGTTTGTGGCGCGCGTTGTCGGCCGGCTCGTAACAATGCACCTGGGCCACCTTCTTGGCGCCCAGCGCCGCCAGCGCCTCGGTCTGGGCCTGGGTCGAGGTCACCACCTTGGTGCCGATCTCGGCGGCCAGGGTGGCGCAGATCGCCGCCAGGTTCCCGACCCCCTGGGATTGGTTGATGGGGTTGCCGCCCAGCACCACCACGTCGGCGCCGGCGCGCGCCATGTAACGGGCGGCCTCGAGGCTGGCGGCGTGGCTCGCCGCGATCTCCGCCGGCGCCCGGGTGCGGACCTCCAGGGTCTTGATCAGCAGCGTCACGCCCGCCGGCACCATCTTGTAGAACTCGTAACAAAAGGTCTCCGTCACGTAAGGCGGTGAGCAATAACCGATGCGCGCGCGGTGTCCGTACATGGCCCGAACGCGCCCTAGAATTCCCTGAAAAGGCGCCCGAATCCTTCGATGGGCTCGGTGATGCCGGCGGTGCGGAAGGCCTTCCAGACGATGGCTTGCTGCGACGTCATGACCGAGACCCCCAATTCCGCCTCGATCCGGTCGATGAATGGGGCGGTGGCCCAATGGGCGGAGCCCAGATGGATGGTGTCGGCATCGGGGTTTTCCTCCTTCACCCGGCGCGACAGGGTCAACGCGAGTTCGCCGTCGAGGCCGCCGATATGCTGGAAGTCGGACCCGCAGGCAAGGACGCCGGCCGGCTCGAAGCCTAGGTTGCGCATGGAATTGGCGTGGCGTTCTTTCTCCGATTCCTCGTAGCAAAAGACCTGGGCGACCTTTTTGGCGCCGAGACAGGTCAGCGCCTCCCTCTGGGCCTCGGTGGAGGTGATCACCTTGGTGCCGATCTTGGCGGCGAGCGCGTCGGTCACGTCGGCGATATTCTCCATGCCCAGGCTCTGGTTGATGGGATTGCCGCCCAAAACCACCACGTCGGCGCCGGCATCCGCCATGTATTGGGCGGCGATCAGGCTGCGCTGATGGCTGGCCGCTACCTCTTCCTTGGTCCGGGTCCTGATCTCGAGGGTGGTGATCAAGAGCGTCACCCCTTCGGGCGCCATCATGTAGAACTCTTGGGGGAAGGTCTCGGTCACGAAGGGCGGCGAGCAATAGCCGATGCGGGCGCGGGATCCAAGCATGGTCATGGGGCGTTCTCTTTCTCTCGGCTTCAGAATTCGCGGAACAGGCGGCCGAAGCCTTCGATGGGCTCGGTGATGCCGGCGGTCCGGAGCGCCTTCCAGACGATGGCCTGCTGGGAGTTCATGACCGAAACATCGAGCTCGTTTTCGATCTTGTCGATGGCGTGGGCGGTGGGCCAATGGGCGGAGGCGAGATGGATGCAATCGGCGTCGGGGTAGGCGTCCTTGAGCCGCTTGGCGATCTCGAACGCGGCATCGGTGGGAATCTTGCCGTAGCCCAAAAGCTGGTATCCCTCCAACGAGGCGACGCCGACCGATTCCACGCCCATGTTCTCCATCTGCTGGCGGTGGCGGTCGTCGTGCTGGGAACCCGAGGCGTGGGCCGAAGCCACCTTCTTGACGCCGAGCTTTTCCATGGCCTCAAGCTGGCACAGCGTCGAGGCCACCACCGAGGTTCCGATCTCGGCCGCCAAGTCGGCGCAAATGCCGGGCAGGTTTTCGATGCCGCGCGATTGGTTGACGGGATTGCCGCCGAGAACCACCACGTCGGCCCCGGCCCCGGCCATGTACTTGGCCGCCTCAATGGAGCGGTCGTGGCTGCCGTCGAAGGCTTGGCTGTTGTATTCCAGCCCCACCTCGAGGGTGGTCAGCAGCAGCGAAACGCCGTCGGGCACCATCTTGTAGAACTCATAGACGAAGACCTCGGTGACCACCGGCGGCGAGCAATAGCCGATGCGAGCGCGGTGTCCGTACATGGGGCTCCTCCTCCCTTAATTTGACTCGCTGGGCCCTCGGCGGCCCTAAAAGTCCCTCAGCAGCCGGCCGAAGCCCTCGATTCTATCATCGATGCCGGTCTGCCGCATGGCCTCCCAGGCGATGGCCTGAAGCGAGGTCATGACGGAAATACCGAACTCGTCCTCCAGCGGTTGGATGGCGTCGATCACGGTCCAATGGGGACAACCGAAATACAGCGTGTCGGCTTCCGGGTGCGCCGCCATGGCGGCCCGGCCCCATTCCAGCGCCCGGCCGGGGGCCAGGGTGCCCAGCGCCACCAGGGAGGACCCCCCGGCATGGACCCCCACCGCCTCGAGGCCGAAGAAATCTTCCATGGTGCGAACATGGCGCGGGTTCTGATCTTCTTCGAAGGGATGCACCATGGCGACCTTCTTGGAGCCCAGCGCGGCGAAGGCATGGACCTGGGCCAGGGCCGAACACGACATTTTCACGCCGATCTCACCCTCCAGCTTGGCCATCAGCCCGGCGACCGTATCATCGCCCTTGGAGATGTTGATGGGCAGCCCGCCCAGCAGCACCAGGTCGGCGCCGGCCCGGGCCATGGTGTGGGCGGATTCGAGCGATATGGCGTAGCACTTCTCGACGTCTTCCTTGGACCGGTCGCCCAGCGGCAGGGTGATCATCATCAGCGACACGCCATCGGGCACGATGCGGTACCAGTCGATGGGATAGACCTCTGTGGTGACCGCGGCGACGGTGTAGCCGATACGCGCCCGCGCCCCGTGAATTCGTTGCCAGTCCATGACCGCCTCCCTGATGATGGTTTTTTCCACCATCGCCCAGATCGCCGCCCGGCGCAACATCTGGGCGCAAGAAGGGGACGGGCGGCGGCGGTTTGTTCTATAACGGGAGGCGAGCGGCGAAGCGGGCAGACGCCCCGCCCGGGAATATGAATAGGGAGGCGAGGATGATCGATCTTTATACCTGGACCACGGACAACGGCTACAAGGCGCGCCAGGCGGCGGAAGAGAGCGGGTTGGACTACACCCTGAAGCCGGTGAACCTGCGCAAGAAGGCGCAGTTCGATCCTGAGTTCCTGAAAATCAGCCCGGGACACAAGATTCCCGCCCTGGTCGACCATGACGGGCCGGGCGGGCAGAGGGTGACGCTCTGTGAATCCGGCGCCATCCTCAAATACCTCGGCGAAAAGTCGGGCACCGGGCTCTATCCCGACGACCCCATGGCGCGCATCAAGGTCGACCAATGGCTGTTTTACGGCTCGGCCACCTTCACCACCCTGGCCCAGCAATACGGCCTGTTCTGGGGGCGTTTCGATGAGGACGTGCCGGCGGCCAAGAAGCATTACGCCGACGTGCTCCGCGACATGTTCGCCACCTTGGACCGGCATCTGGCCGACAACGAATACATGGCCGGCGCATATACCGTCGCCGACATTTCCATGTATCCCGACACCCACGTCCACGGCGCCGGCGATATCGGCCTCGACGCCTATCCCAACCTCGCCCGTTGGCACGATGCCATCGCCGCCCGCCCCGCCGTCGTCCGCGCCTGGGAGCCGTTCTCCTGAGTCTTAAACGCAAAGTGCCTTATTCAACCAGTTGGTTGATTAAGCCACTTTTCGACTGATACCTGCGCGCCGGGCGGGGCGTTCAGTCCGCAAACTTGGCGAGCTTGAGCGACGCCGAATTGATGCAGTAGCGCAGGCCCGTGGGCTTGGGCCCGTCGGGGAAGACGTGGCCGAGATGGGCGCCGCAGCGCGCGCACAGGGCCTCGGTCCGGGACATGAAGAGCGCGTTATCCTCTTCGGCCCTAACCGCCGCTTCAGCCACCGGCTTGGTGAAGCTGGGCCAGCCGGTGCCGGATTCGAACTTGTCTTGGGATGAAAACAGCGGCTCTCCGCAACAGACGCAGGCGTAGGTGCCGGCATCGTGGCAATCGTGGTAGCGGCCGGTGAAGGCCGGCTCGGTGCCCTTCTCCCGGGTGACGTGGAATTCCTGGTCCGAGAGCTGGGCCCGCCACTGGGTATCGGTCTTGGTGATCTTTTCCGCCATGTTTTCCAAATCCTTCGTTCTCGCCCCTCGTCGCCTTTAGCCGCCAAGACCCGCCAGGGCCGCCGTCACCGCGCGGTCGAAGGCTTGCGCCCGTTCGATCCGCGGAGTGTGAGGGGCGTGCGCGATGAGTTCAAGCCACGCCCCGGAAAATAGGCAAAATAAGACGGCGGGCCCGGAGACCCGCCGCCGGTAGTTGTTCTAAGTTTTTTTATCCTTTTGCCAGCGCCGCCTTGACCCGCGCCGGGGTCATCGGCGCGGTCCGCATCCGCACCCCGGTGGCATCGTAGAAGGCGTTGGCGATGGCGCCCGACACCGGCCGGGTGGACGGTTCGCCCGCCCCCATGGACGGCTTGTCGGGCCGATTGATCAGCACCACGTCGACGGCTTCGGGCGTATCGGGGCTTTCGGCGATGGGATAGGTATCCCAATCGATGCTGGTCACCTCGTCGGGGCCGAACATCACCTCCTCGTAGATGACGCGGCTGAGCGCCATAACCACATTGCCCTGGATGGTGAGGGTCAGCCCATCGGGGTTGATGATCAGGCCGCATTCGTGGGAGACGGTGAATTTGCGTACCCAGATTTGGCCGGAACGCGTGTCCACCTCGACCTCGGCGATAACCGCCACCTTGGACCCCGAGCGCCGCGCGTAGGCGATGCCCCGCCCGGAGACGGTGTTTTTGCCGCCCTGGCCCTTGCGCGGACCGACGCGCGGCTTCCACCCGGCCTTTTCCGCCACCGCCGTGATCAACGCACGGTCGCGTTTGGTGCGCAGATACTTGAGCCGGTATGCCACCGGGTCCATCCCCGCCGCTTCGGCCAGTTCATCGTGGAACTGTTCCGAGGCGAACTGGATCTGGGGACCGATGGGATCACGCAGATGCGAGGTCCTGAGCGGCGAGTTGCGGTCCAGGAACGGCGGAATCACCTTCCAGCCCAAACGGTAATCGGGGATGTTGTAAATGTTTTCCGGCTCGCTGAAGAATTTGCGCGGCTTCAGCTTCGCCCCCAGCGCCTGGCCCGCCAGGTTGTCCCGCGGCTGGGATTCATTGGACCGCACGTTTTGGCGGTCGAACGCCTTGGAGATGAATTCATAGGCGATCACGTTGCCCTGGGCATCCAGCCCACCCCGGCAGAAATGCACGCTTGCCGGCGCTTTGGGGTCCCAGCCCGTGCCTTCGTGGCGCATCCCCTGGACGCGCACCGGCTTGCCCACTTCCTTGGACAGCAGGGCTGCCTGCATGGCGGCATCGCCGGCATCGTTACGGCCGTAGGACCCCGGTCCCGGCACCCAGATTCCCCGCACGCTGCCCTTGGGCATCTTGAGCATCTTCGCGACGCCGTAGGAGGTGTAATGGGATTTCTGCGACCCGGTCCACAACATCACCGGATTGGCGCCGGCGTCGACCACGGCGCAGGCCGGGCCCATGGAGGCATGGGACTGGAAGGGGAATTCGAATTCCGCGGCCAACACCTTGGCGGCGCCGGCTAGCGCCTTGTCCACATCGCCGCCCTTGAACCTGTTCTTTTGCTTGATGACCGGCGCGTTGCGGATGTGGTCGTAGAGATCCTCCTGCCGGCCAAACGGCTTCTTGCCGCCGCCGGTCCAATGGACCTTGAGGTCCCGGGCCGCCTGCACGGCGTCCCATTCATTGTCCGCGACCACGGCGATGAAGTCCTTCTTCTGGACCACCCGCACGCCCTTGATGTGCTTGATCGAAGAGGCGTCATACCCCTTGAGCTTGGAGCCCGCCCGGGTGGGATGGATGACCCGCCCATGGACCATGCCGGGCACCTTGATATCGGTGACGAAGTCGGTGGTGCCGAACACCTTGCCGGCGACGTCGATCCTGGGGAAGGGCTTGCCGACGATGCGGTAATCCTTGACCGCCTTGGGCTTGGCCTTGCCGTGGGAATAGAGCCGGTTGCCCAGCTTCTTGTTCCAGGTGAGCTTGTGGTTGAAGTAGTTGCCCTGGAGGATATCCGCGTAGGAGACCTTCTTGGACATATCGCCCTTGACGCTGACCACCCCGTCATTGACCTCCAGCCGGGCGGCTTTGACCCCCAACCTCTTGGCGGCTTCCTCCACCAGGACGCGCCTAGCCTCGGCGGCGATGACGCGCATGGTCCTGCCGCCCCACTTGACCCCGAACGAGCCCGATGCCCCGCCCTGGTTGACGCTGGTGCCGGTGTCCGACATCAGGGTGGTCACCTTCTCGAAGGCGACGTCGAGCTCTTCGGCGATGATCTGGGAAATCGCCACGTCCAACCCCTGGCCCATGTCCATCTTGCCGAAGAACGCCGTGACCTTGCCGTCGGCCCTGATGGCGATGAAGCTGTCCAACTGGTCGGGGATGAGCTTCGGCTTGACCTTCGAACCGAAACCCATGGCCTTGGCCCCCCTGGTCTTAGCCGCGGCCTTTTTGCTGCCCACCACGGGTTGGGCCCCCATGACCACCACCAGGGCGCCCGCGCCCTTGAGAAGGTCGCGGCGGGAAACTTCGAAATCTTTCGGCGATATCATATTCGTCATCTTCCTGCCCTCCCCTAAGACGCCATGGCTTTGGCGGCGCGCTTGACCGCTTTCAGGATGGCGAAATGCGTCCCGCAGCGGCACTTGAGACCCTTGAGCCCGGCACGGATCTGCTTGTCGGACAGCTTCGGATTCTTGTTGAGCATTTCCGCCGCCGTCATGATCCAGCCGTTGATGCAATAGCCGCACTGGGGCACTTGTTCTTCCACGAAGGCGGTTTGCACCGGATGCGGTTTTTCGGGCGTGCCCAGGCCCGTCAGGGTCACCACCTTCTTGCCGCGAACCGAGCCCACCGGCGTCACGCAGGACCGAATGGCCTTGCCGTTGACATGCACCGTGCAGGCGCCGCACTGGGCCAGGCCGCAGCCGAAATGGGGATTGTTCAAGCCGATATCGTTCCTGAGCGCGTAGAGGAGCGGCATATCGGGGTCGACGGTGACGGTGAAGTGACCGCCGTTTACATTGAGTCTCATGCGTTGAGGTTTCGCCATGTGAACCCCTCCCTATAGATCGACGCGCGGGCGGCCAGGGACGGGGAAGCCCTATGCCGCCGATGCCGTCGCACCGGTTCGATTACCGCCAAAAGCTAGGGGGACTGGTCAAAAGCCAAAGAAAATGACAGAAGCAACGAAACGCGCGGGCGCGCCGCCGCTCCGATTCCCACGTTTGAAAGTTCCCCTAATCCATTCTTTTTATTCCAGGCTGCAACGCTGGAAAGTTTCGGCCCGGGCCGCCCCGGAGTCAAGGGCGTTGGGACATTTCCGCCAGGCCGCGCCCATTGGCGTCAAGCTCGGGCCGAGAAACCGGCGATGTCCTCGGAGGTGTCGAGATCGACCAGGGTTCCGGTGCCGGCCATGGCAATTTCGGCCACCAATTCGGGGTGCGCCGCGATCACCGTTTTGGCCCCACTGTCGCCGGTGAGGGCCAGCAGTTCGGGGAAAAACCGGCGGGCGAACAGCACCGGGTTGCCCCGGCGCCCGCCCGCTTTGGGCACGCAAATGGCGGCGCCCCCTTGGGCGTCGAAGGCGGCGATCAATAGGTCGATCTCGGCCGCCTTGATGGCCGGCATGTCGCCCAGGCAGATCAGCGCCGCCGCCACGTCGCCGGGCAGCGCCTTGATTCCGGCAATGATGGAACCGGCCATGCCCTGGGCGAAATCGGCGTTATGGGCGAATTCCACACCCTGGCCGGCCAGCGCCGCGCAGACCTCGGCGCTTTGATGCCCGGTCACGACGATGATGGGAAACGCGTTCGAGCCCGTGATGCGGGCAAGGGCGCGGGCGACCATGGGGATGCCGCCGATGGGCGCCAAAAGCTTGTTTGTGGCGCCCGCCCGGGTGCTTCGTCCGGCGGCGAGGACGACGGCCGCGATGCGCGGCGCCGGGTGGTCTTTAGGCGGACTGTTTTTTGCCATACCCCTTCTTTTCGGGGCGCAGCACGTCGATCATCTCGGCGACGATGGAGACCGCGATCTCGGCCGGTGAAAGGGCCCCGATATCGAGCCCCACGGGCCCGTGGATGCGATCGAGATCGGCATCGGTGAAGCCTTCGCCCTTCATGCGTTCACGGCGCAGGGCCTGGGTCTTGCGCGAGCCCAGCGCGCCGACGTAAAAGGCGTCGGACCGAAGCGCCGTCGCCAGGGCCGGTTCATCGAGCTTGGGGTCGTGGCTCAGGGCCACCACCGCCGATCCGCGGTCGAGACCGAAGGCGTCCAGGGCCTCGTCGGGCCAATCGTGGTTGATGGTGGCGCCGGGGAAACGCTGGGGAGAAGCATAGAGCGTCCGCGGGTCGATCACCGTGACGTCGAATCCGGCGACCCCGGCGATGGTGGTGAGGTACTGGGAAATATGCCCGGCGCCGATGATGGCGAGGCGGTGCCGCGGCACCAACACCTTGATGAAGACGCGCCGGCCATCATCCTCCACCAGCCGGCTTTCACCCTTGGCCAGGGCCGCGTCCACCTCGGCTTTCAGCCCATCGCCGATCTCAAGGGCGCCCTCTGCCTTGCCCTGGGCGACCATCATTTCGGCGCCGCTTTCCAGGTCGGTGACCAGGGCGCATTCGCGTTTGGCCTCGCGCGCCTCGAGGACGGCGCGAAGGGTGTCCGCCTTCATTCAATCTTCTCCACGTAGATCTCGATATTGCCGCCGCACGACAGGCCTACCTCCCAGGCCTGATCGTCACCGATGCCGAATTCAAGAAGCTTGGGCGCACCGTTGGCGATCACCTCGGCGGCCGCCTCCACCACGGCGGACTCCACGCACCCCGCCGACACCGAGCCCGAGAAATTGCCGTCGCCGTCGACCGCCAGTTGGCTGCCCACCGGGCGCGGCGACGAGCCCCAGGTGGTCACCACCGTGGCCAGGGCGACCTCGCGGCCCTCGTCTTTCCACTTGGCCGCGGTGCTGAGCACATCGTCGTCGCTGCCGGGTACGATATCGTTCATGTTGGGCGTTCTCCCTGGTCTTATCCTGTTCAACAGATAACGATACCGCCCGAATTATACAAGTCCCGGGGCTGGCGGCTTGACAGGGGCGCCCCGGCCGCGCCACAAAGGCGGCGCCCCACGCGCATCCCGGCGCGGGCCAATAAGGGGGGATGAATCCCCCCGATCAAGGGGGAGGATCATGGCTGAAACCTTCAATCTCAGGGTCAACGGCGCGGCGCGGCAGGTGGTTGGCGATCCCGACATGCCGCTTCTCTATGCGCTGCGCGGCCCGCTCGGCCTGGTAGGCGCCAAATACGGCTGCGGTTCGGAACAATGCGGCTCGTGCAGCGTTTTGCTCGACGGCGAACGCGCCTTTTCCTGCAAGATCACCCTGGCCCAGGCGGCCGCCAGCGACATTCTCACCATCGAAG
>SMVB01119823.1_pt1 | contig 65429 bp, 50 predicted proteins | sample 2456461 | NCBI WGS metagenome assembly SMVB01 (sample SAMN11095934, study PRJNA526329) | marine sediment metagenome | biome: Marine sediment; feature: Surficial sediment; material: Deep marine sediment; isolation source: Hadal surficial sediment | place: Pacific Ocean | collected 2014-05 | depth...
CAGCTTCCTCCATTGCTGGCGACTCAAAGCCGTCCTCGGGGTTCCCGGGTACAGTGTAGAATCGCCATGCCTGCTTACCGGTCTCGGTATCATAGGCGGTGATGTATCCGCGAACATCATATTCTGCGCCGCCATTTCCAATAATGACTTTATCCTTAATAATTCTTGGCGCACCGGTGATGGTGTAGGATTTGGTTCGGTCAATTGTGTTGACATCCCAGACTACCTCTCCGGTTGCCGCGTCGATTGCGACCAGCCTGCCATCGATGGTGCCGACATAGACCTTACCTTTCCAGACAGCAACGCCGCGATTCACCACATCACAGCATGCCTTGGCTCCCCAGGCTTTCGGCACCTTCGGATCATATTTCCAGATGAGTTCACCCGTTTTTGCGTTATTGGCGAATACGACACTCCATGAACCGGTCGAAAACATGACGCCATCTACCACTATCGGGGATGCTTCCAGGCCCCTGTCAGTACCAGTATCAAAATACCACGCGAGACCAAGTTCGCCTACATTGCCATCGTTGACTTCTTCCAGTGGGCTGAATCTCTGCTCACTATAGGTACGTCCGTGCGCCATCCAGTTCCCGGGCTCCTTATCAGCACCCCGGATTCTTGCGTCATTCATGGACCCGGTAATCTCCCGGATGCGCTCAACCTGCTGTTCTACCGATATTGTCTCAGGCGCCTTCACAACCACGGTTTTTTCAGACTTGTCCATCATCAAGTAGGCGGCAAGCACAACCAACAGTCCAACGACCAGGGCAACAATACTTCTCATGGTATTTCCTTTGAATATCAGCACGAAGCGCTAAGGCTACTTGACGGAGTAGCCTGCTGCAAGCAATCCTCCTGAACTCCCGATTGTGGATAGCCTAAATTTTAGGAATGTGAGGTTGGGTCACAGTCCGGCGCGTTTTATGGAAAGTCTCCATTGACTCAAAACAACATCCGGGATATGCCCTCGTTGATTCAAGGCGAATCATTGAGTGAATCGGTGGGTGAGTTATCAGGGTAGTTGAAATTCATTTTGATGATGAACCTCTTGCCAGTCATACAAGTTGTACACCGGTAATAGTGGTTGTCTGAGTTTCTATATCGAAAATAATCTCTGCCTCTCCAGCCTGAATTTGCAGCCATACCTGCCGGGTTTTTTCCTCGAGACTGACATCCGCGGCACCATATTCAGTTCCTTCACGGCTAACAAACTCCTGAATCAGCCCATCCAGTGCTGCCTGGGATAGAGATCGCCAGGGAACTTTCATAAGTTGTTTCTCATTGCCTTCTTCTCAGCCTGGCAGCTCATTAATGATCACCTGCTAGGAGTCTCTTCCGTAACCACTCATCGTTCAATCCAGCTGAATGAGCAAATCGGGTTTGCCTACCGGCCCTGTCATAATTACAAAATACCAATGCTGTTCTGGAACCAACTCGTCACTACAATCCGTCACTACAATCCATAGTATATCAAGTCCTGTGGAAACCTGGTTCGCGTGAGTGCAACCTGTCCTGCACCCGGGATTGCGTTAACAAGTTTTTACAACGCAATTGACCCTCTTCCGAACAGAGGCCAGGAGGCTGGCAGATCAGTCTTGCCCTCGCTGCGGTTTCTATTCTCGGTCAGCCTCCTGGTGTCTTTTGGAAAAGACTGGATTTTCCACCGATGGCCTCACTATGATATAACTATCGCCTCCAGAGCTTTCCGGGATGTACGCCTTCAAATGGCTGAGAATAAATGGCTGAGAATGTTGCAAATATATTAATTATTGAAGACGAACCGATCACCAGGTCCCAGTTAGCAGCACACTTCGAAAAAGAAGGCTACACTGTTTTCACGAAAGAGACCGCCGATGACGTGGAATCGCTAATCTCCAATGAAGATATTGCACTGTGCCTTATTGATATCAATCTACCCGGCAAGGATGGTCTAACGCTGACACGGGAACTCAGAACCTACTCCGATGTTGGTATTATTCTTGTCACTGGAAAGGATGAACAGATCGATCTGCTTACCGGGCTCGAGAGTGGCGCTGACGACTATGTCACCAAACCATTTGATCCGAAAGAACTACTTTCTCGAGTAAAAACCCTGCTCTGGCGAATCAGTGCCCAGCAGAAGCACAAGGCCAAGGGTCTAAAACGCAATTTTGAAGGCTGGACGCTGGAACTCAACAAACGTCAACTTGTCACACCCGATAACAAGTTACAACCACTCTCCGCAGGGGAGTTTCACCTGTTGCTTGCGTTAATTGATAGCGCTGGAGAAGTACTCACCCGCGATCAGCTAATGAACAAGATCCGTAATCGGGAATGGTATCCAGACGACCGGTACATCGATGTGCTTGTTGGCCAGGTTCGTCGAAAGTTCAGGCGACATGCTCCTAACGATATATTTATTAGCACCATTCACGGCTCCGGCTACCTCTTCGCCCCAACAGTTACCTGACCTGCATATTTCACCAAGGCGGCCCTGGTGTTTTGTTAGTTATAGTTGAAACAATAGGTTAATGCCGAATCAACCATATAGTGAATAGACCAAACGGTCGCCTGACCGCCATCGGGGGAAATGTGATCCCACGGTATTTCACCTTCCGAAATGGTGGGAGAGTCGCGGTATAGCCCAGGAGCACTGATCCATCCCCATTTTTACCGTTAGCGTGTAATATAAGCCATACCCAAACTGCAACTCCGAAGGTTTACTGCCATGATTTCGGTTCCAGGTTACAGCAATCTTCAAAGCATCCATCAGAGTGCCAGGACGCTTGTTTATTCTGCTACCCGCGCTATCGACGGCGAAAAGGTCATCATGCGCCAGCTGCGAGCCGAACTCACATCACCTGACCTTGTGGCGCAATACAGGCGGGAATTTGAACTACTGAATACTCTCGACTCCATTTACGTCATCAAGGTTATTGACCTGATTGATCACAATGGATCACCGATCCTGGTAACCGAGGATTTCTCCGGCCAATCCCTGGCCGATTTTATTTCCGAACAAACAATAGAATTGCCAGAAGCAACTTCAATTACCAGATCAATCGCCAGCGCTTTGGATTACATTCACTCAAAATTCATCGTCCATAAAGACATCAATCCTTCAAACATTATCTACGACAGAAGCAGCGGGTTGCTCAAATTAATCGATTTTGGGATCTCGCTGGCTCTTTCATCAAATTCGCTGAAACCAGAGACTAACAGTATTCTGGAGGGAACCCTGGCGTATCTGTCGCCCGAGCAAACAGGAAGAATAAATCGTTCTGTGGACTATCGTGCAGATTTCTATTGCCTCGGTGCCACGCTCTATCATCTCATCACCGGCAAACTCCCATTTACTTCCAAGGACCCTTTGGAACTGATACACGGGCACATCGCAAAGAGCCCTCTGCCGCCAGAAGAACAAAACCCATTAATCCCGAAGGCACTATCCCGAATTACGCTGAAGCTCCTTTCGAAGATGCCAGACGACAGATACCAGAGTGCGTATTCACTTCGGCAGGATCTGGATCTTTGTCTTAAATTAATGGCAGACCAGACAATTGATGTGGCAGAACTCGATTTCGAGATTGCCCTGGACGACATTGCAGAACAGCTCAACATATCAGAACGCCTGCTGGAGAGAGAAGATGCCCTGGCCATGTTGAGGCAAGCATTGAAATCCGCCACCAATGGCGGAACTGAAATCATCATTTGCACTGGTGAAGCGGGAGTTGGCAAATCTTCACTCATTCGCGAACTGGAAAAAGATGTCATTGAGCTCGGCGGGTTTATCGTCTCTGGCCGACACATCCCTACCAGCACACAGACACCTTACAGCGCAGTATCGAAAGCTTTTAGCGACCTCATCAAGCAATTGCTTATACGGAAGGACTTTCCCGAGTTAAAGCAGAAGATTAGAAATGCCCTGGACGGCACCGAAGAGTTAATGATAAATCTTATTCCGGAACTGAGCCTTGTAGTCGAATCAAAAACCCCAGATCGCCAGTTATCGCCGTTAGAAGCAAAGCGTAAACTGATTCACGGAATTTTCGCGCTCGTTCGTTCAATCAGTAGTCAAGGTCGACCTCTGATATTTTTTCTCGACAATATTCATTGGATAGATTCTGCATCAATCGAATTGTTTGAACCTTTGTTCACCCGCGTACAAATCCCTTATATATTCCTGTTAGGGGCTTATCGAATTAACGAACTTTCAGCCGACAACACGACCCGAATAGCATTTTCAAAACTCGCGAAGTCCAACCAGAACATTAAGCTCATCAATCTTGAGAATCTATCGGTTCGAGGCATCGCAACCATCATCTCAGATTCCTGTTTCAGATCTATTGAAGAAACCACTCCATTTGCAGAAATTATTTTTGAAAAGACGAGTGGCAACCCATTGGCGGTTAAGGAACTGTTACATTCATTACATACCAGGGGTATCCTGAAATTCAACCGTCAACACCGTGATTGGGAGTGGGATCTCGAGACTGTCAGCCTTGAGCCACCATCCGAAAGTGTCATCATCCTGTTAGCCAATCACATGCAGCAACTGGACGTGGGCACCAGAAACCTGTTACAAATCGCCGCTTGCATCGGCAACGAATTTGATCTGGATACCCTGCAGAGTGCCGCCGGGCTCTCCTATTCGGAAACTTCTGCCAGGCTCTCCCAGGCGGTTAAGGAAGGATACCTTCTATACAGCCCTGATAAAAACCAGGCAGAGGGGAAGAAACTATTCTATTCGTTCACTCATGAACGAATCCAGCAAGCCGCTTATTCATTACTCAGCAGCCATCAACGCAAGCAAATTCACAGTAGTATCGGCCGTTCATTCCTGGAATCCAGCCAGCAGGATTTAGACATATTCGATATTGTTAACCAGTTAAACAACAGTTTCGAGTCTCTCGGGAACATCGGCATAGACAAGAATAAGCTTGCCAAACTAAATTTATCTGCTGGTCGCAAGGCCAAACAAGGCGTAGCTTTCCAATCGTCCTTCAAATACTTCAAAACGGCTATCGCACTATTTGGGCAAGACATCTGGGATCAGTATGACCTTAGTCTTGAATTACATATGGAGGCCGCGGAATCTGCCTATTTATGCGGTGATCACGATCAACTGGACTTCCTGGTAAAAACGTCACTCGAACATGCTCGCGGCATACTGGATAAATCTAAAATTCAAGAGCTTAAGATCAAGAGCCTGGTGGCCAAAGGCAATCTGGAACAAGCGATTGATTCCGGTCATACGGCGTTGCTGCTTCTTGATGTGAAGGTTCCAAGAATATCGCGCCTTCGCACTGTACGTTTGTTGTTAAAATTACTGTTACACACTGCAGTGATGTCCAGGCAAGCAGATGGTGCCATAAAGAACATGCAGGATGACAAGAAACTGGTAGCCATGCGTATACTCATGATCCTGTGTCAGGCCGGTTATATTTCGGGGAGCCCGGAAACGCCTCTCCATATTCTCAAGATGACAGAACTCTCCCTGAAATATGGTATGGCACCCGAATCCTCATTTGCCTACGCCATGTTCGGTTCACTGCTCATCTCTTACCTGGGCGCGATCGATTCAGGTTACCGTTTCGGAATACTGGCCCTGGAAAACCTGAATGAAACCAACCTTGAATTGCACTGCAAAGCAATAACCCTGACTAACAACTTTATCATGTTCTGGAAGCACCACCTGGAAAAATCACTCGAACCTCTTTCACAAGCTTATCGTATCGGCATGGAGACTGGCGAGATTGAATTTGCCTTAATAGCAGGTGTTACAAGATCCGCCAACGCTTTTATACTGGGGCATGACCTCAATATCCTGGAAAATGACCTCGCGAATAACAACGAGGAAGCGAAAAAATTTAACCAGACACCCATCCTGAACCTGGGGTCAATCTATCAACAGGCTGTACATAACCTTACCAGTCAAAACCAGCTTCCCTGGATGTTAGAAGGTGACATATACGATGAAAAACAATTACTCAAGCACGTTAAGAATAGCGATGGTGTATCCAGCATTACCAACCTCTACATATTGAAGCTGTTCCTGGCAGTGCTCTTCAATGAACCAAAACATGCACTGAAATTTGCTCGACAAGCCAGACAATCTCTTGATTCAGTTATCTCATCTCCCGCAATTCCATTCTTCACAATCTACGAGAGCCTCGCATGCGTGGCAAACCTCGGGGTCGTAAGCTACAAAGAGCGATTGAGACTAAGGGTAAGATTAAAGTTAAACCAGAAGCAATTACGAAAGTGGTCACATCATGCTCCCGAAAATATCCTGCATGGTTTTCACCTGATTGAAGCCGAAAGAGCCAAATACAACGGCAATACCACCAGCGCAATGGATCACTATGAACTCGCAATTGGCTATGCCAGCAAATACGGATTCCTGAAAGAACAAGGATTTGCTAATGAACTGACCGGTAGATTCTATCTCGACAGTGGTAAACATGACCTGGCGTTGTTTTACCTCGAGCGTGCAAAAACCATCTACAGACGCTGGGGCGCAACCACCAAAGTTTATTGGTTGAATGAAGAGTTTACTGACCTCTACGATTCGGACCAGTCAAACCAGGCTGGTCGAATTCCAACAACCACAAACGGACTGCAAGATTTTGGTGGCAATCAAATTCCTACCTACGGCAACTCCCTCGACCTTGGATCGGTCATCAAAGCTTCCCAGGCACTATCTGGAGAGATCGTGCTGGAGAACTTACTTGAACGACTCATGCAAGTGTCGCTTGAAAATGCGGGTGCTCACAGCGCAAGCCTGATACTCACACGTAATGACCAACTCGTCGTCGAAATAAACACCTGGTACAGCGGTTCCACTGTCGAGCACAGTCTTGACAATATCCCGCTGCAAAAGGCAGATCATTTACCTGTCTCGGTCATTCAGTTTGTGGCGAGAACACAAAAAGACCTGGTTTTAAACGATGTATTGAATGAAAACATTTTTGCCCAGGATGAGTACATCATCAACAGCCAGCCTAAATCAATCTTGTGTATTCCAATATTAAGCAAGTCCCATCTCACAGGCATTTTGTATCTTGAAAACCTGCATGCGACGCATGCATTCTCGCAGAATCGCGTTACGATCTTGAAATTGTTAGCGTCCCAATCAGCCATCGCCATTGAAAACGCAAAGTTGTACCAACAGCTCAACGACTCGAGGAACAAGTACCTTTCCTTGTATCGGAACGCTATTGAAGGTATCTATGAGATTGACACAAACGGCTTTCTGACTAACATCAATCCGGCTGCTTCAGAATTGTTAGGCTTCGACTCACCCGAAGAGATCCTGGATTCTAACCGCAATCCGATCTACGATTCCTTCGTCAGCACCAGTGATTTCGAACGCATGCAAAGCGAATTGCTGACGCGCGGCCGGGTTGTAGGATTTGAGACCCAGCTGTTTAAAAATGATAGTTCAACCGTTTGGGTTTCGTTATCAGCACAGATGGTTTACGACAACGATACGGCTGAAAGCCATGTCGAAGGATCGATTATCGACATCTCCGAACGAAGTCTTAGAGAAGAGGCAGTAAAAGCACGAATCATTGCCGAGTCAGCGACAGAAACCAAAAGTCAGTTCCTGGCGAACATGAGCCATGAAATCAGGACACCCATGAACGCCATCATTGGATACACGGATCTAGCGCTGCAGACCAACCTGACCCCTGAACAAGATAACTACCTGAAAACGATAAAGAATTCTTCAAAACACTTACTCCGGGTTGTTAACGACATTCTTGACATCTCAAAAGTTGAGTCAGGAAAGCTGGAACTTCAGAAATCCGTATTCAGGTTGAAAGATTTGTTCACGGATCTTAAGAATCTGTTCACCCTTGCAGCGGGAGAGAAAGGCCTCGAGTTGATACTACCAGACGAAGATGAGTATTCGAAGAATAGCTATGTCGGAGATTCTGTCAGGATCGGCCAGGTGCTCATCAATCTCGTTGGCAATGCACTAAAATTCACGCCGGAGGGCAAAATCCAGGTTGAACTGGAAGTACTGAACTTCAGCGATGACAGAGCCTGTTTCAATTTTACGGTAGTTGACACGGGAGTAGGAATTGACGAATCCCAGTTGGAAAAAATATTTGAATCATTCACCCAGGGGAATATCACAACATCGGATGGTGGTACGGGACTCGGCCTTTCGATATCCCGACGCCTGGTAGAGATGATGGATGGACACATCCATGCCACCAGCATTCTCGAACAAGGCAGCGAATTTTACTTTTCAGTGATCGTGGAACAATGGAATGAAACTCCTGTTGACCAGGATAGTACAACCACATCTGCGAAAGTGATCGAAAATTTCGCCGGTAAGCATATCCTGTTGGTTGAAGACAATCGCATTAACCGGGAATTGGCAAGAGAAGTGCTGAAGAAGGCAGGTTTTACAGTAACTGTCGCCAAGGACGGTGACCAGGCAATCCGCAAACTTGAACAAGATAAGTACTTCGCAATACTAATGGATATCCGCATGCCTGTCCTCGACGGCATGCAGGCCATTGAGATAATCAGAGGCAGGGATGACCTGAAAGATGCCACGGTTATCGCTCTTTCTGCAGGTGCGCTGGACACTCAGGTAAAGGCCGCACTGGAGGCGGGATTTGATCACTATTTGAGCAAGCCGGTTGATTTTTCACAACTACTGAAACTACTGGGGAACATTAGCGGGGTTGAAAAACCCGATGAAGAAAATGCACGTTTACCCGGAAAAGAGATTCGCGGCATCGATTTTGGCCGTGCCCTTCAAAATCATGACCACAACCAGGCTCTGCTAAACGAACTGACGAGTACTTTTGTTGAGATATACGGACAGTGTGACGAGGAACTCAACTCGTTTGTTAGCAGCGGCGATCTTCATAAAGCTGAACGACTGGTGCACAATGTTGCCGGAGTTTCGGGGAGTTTCGGCGCCACGAAACTGATGGATGTGTCCAGGGAGATTGAACATGCACTGGAGGACAGTTCTGCTGAACTCAAACCCCTGCTGATCACCTTTTCAAAAGAACTGGTGAATTTTGTACTGGCAATCGAACAGTTACACGGGGAGCAGGTCGCCTGATCCAGCAGGCTGCTGAAAAAGTATCTGTTAGGTGCGAGGCAATGCGAAAATTGCTGAAAGAGCGGAGTTTACACGCAGTAAATGAGCATCTTAATCGGACTCGCGCACGAGCAATTTTCAACGCCGAATTGTGCCAACAGGGACTTTTTCAGCAGCCTGCCGGGATCAATCAGCGGCGAGAAATTTGAGGAACCAGGAGTCTGTCACAAATTGACAACATCCAGTTGACTTACCCGATTGCTGTCAAGCCCGGCAAAATCAAACAGTGTTGTATCTAGCAGGTGGGACGGCGCGACATCCGTCATGGCACGAAAAATCGTTTCTATTCTTCCGGGAAATTGCTTATCCCACACCTGTAACATTTCCTTTATCAACTGCCTTTGCAGGTTGTCCTGTGAACCGCACAAATTGCAAGGAATAATGGGCATTTCAGCCAAACTGGCGTAACGTTCAATATCTTTTTCACGGCAGTATGCCAGTGGTCGAATAACCATATTGGTACCGTCATCACTCAGCAGTTTGGGCGGCATGGTTTTTAGTTTCCCGCCATGAAACAGGTTCAGGAAGAGTGTCTCCACAATATCATCCCGGTGGTGACCCAATGCAATTTTGTTGTAACCGTTTTCACGGGCAAACCTGTAGAGGATTCCCCGACGAAACCTCGAGCACCACCCACAATATGTCTTGCCCTCGGGAACCATGTCAGTCACCAGGGAATAAGTGTCTTCTTCGATGATATGGTATTCGACATCAAGTGACTCAAAATAAGCAGGCAATACGTGTTCCGGGAACCCGGGTTGCTTCTGGTCCAGGTTAACTGCCAGGATATCAAAATAGATTGGCGCGTGCTTCCTGAGGCCCAGCAGCAAATCCAGCATGGTCAGGCTATCTTTGCCGCCAGATATGCAGACCATGATTTTGTCACCGTCTTCGATCATGCCGAAATCGGCGATCGCCTTACCCGCTTCTCGTTTGAGTCGCTTGTAAAGTTTGTTTTTCTCCCGGGTCGTTTTCTTGTCCCGATCAATAGTCTCTTGGGGTAACATAATGAAGGAAGCCTGGTTAGTAGACCGCATTTTACACTGCTAACTCATCGGAACCAATTACCACCCCAGGAATTTAACGATTGTGAATAAACTCGGCCTTCTTCTGTTTTGCCTGCTCACCTCCAGGGTGAGCGCTTCCCTGGTCGTGCTGCAATATCACCATGTCTCCGGGACAACTCCGGCAATCACAAGTATTTCCCCGACTGATTTCGCTGCGCACATGCAGTATCTCAGTGAAAATAATTTCAATATTCTGTCCCTGGACAAGGCCATCAGATCACTCAAGTCAGGTAAGAATATTCCGCATCGGGCCATCGCAATCACTTTCGACGATGCTTACGCTAATCTTTACACAGAAGCTTATCCTCTGCTCAAGCAACTCAACTACCCGTTTACCATTTTTGTCGCGACAGACCTGGTGGGCACCAACGAACCTCTCTATCTCACCTGGAAGCAACTGCAGGAGATGTCCGAACACGGTGCCCTGGTGGTAAACCACACCCAATCACACCTGCATCTGCTGCGGATGCAGCCATCTGAAACACAGCATCAATGGTTGCATAGAATCGAAACCGAGATTACGGGAGCACAGCAAATAATAGAATCATATTTCGTGGATGCGCCAAAATTATTCGCCTACCCCTACGGTGAATTTAACAGGGAAATCCTTTCCCTTTTAGACAGGTTGGAGTATGTCGGCTTCGGACAGCAAAGCGGTGCTTTGGACGCGAATTCAAACTTCCTCAGCCTGCCTCGATTTCCACTCGCCGGAGTTTATACGGATCTCAATTCTTTCAAGACAAAGGCGAATACCCTGCCCCTGCCAATCCGCGTGGTGGGTACCGAATCCCTGATATCCAATGGCAACTTTAAACCTACCCTGGATCTGGAATTTAACGAAGGGAAATGGCGCATATCTGAACTCGCTTGTTACGGTCCAGGTGGTAAAATGAAAATCGAAAACATAAGTGAAAATCTGTTCAGGGTGTCGCCCCAACAAGATGTATCAGTCGGGCGATCCAGATACAATTGCACGATGCCTTCCGACCAACGAGGCCGTTTTTACTGGTACTCAAAAACGTGGATTAGAAAGAACGACGACGGTACCTGGTATCCTGAACCTTGATAGTCAGGCCAACTCCCTGAGAATATCCGTGGGCGGTGTATTCACCACCTTCAAGGTAGCAATAGTGCCAACAGTCCCGATCAATACCATGCCAATCAGCGGCCCAAGAACCCAGAGTTCCGGATTTACCTCATAGTTCAATTGAAATATCTCTGTCTCCAGGGCATACACCGTGATTTCAGATCCTATTGTCGCCAGCACACCGGCAAAAAAACCAAGGGTACAAAATTCAATGGCAAGACTGCCCAGTACCAATTTCCTGCCCGCTCCCAGGGTTCTCAAGATAGCATGTTGCTTGAATCGTTCGTCCATACTTGACTGTATGCTCGCCAGTAAAACGAGACACCCCGATATTAGAATCAGGAACAGTACCAGTTCAATAGCCAGCGTCACTTGCGAGATAATAGTTTGTATCTGCTCTATGAGCGCGTCAACTTCGATGACCGTCATGGTCGGATACTGGTTCAACAATGTATTAAGGAATAACTTTTCCTCCTTTTCCAGGAAGAAACTGGTCATATAAGTAGACGGGAAATCTGCCAGCGCCCCGGGTGAAAAGATGATATAGAAGTTGGGCTGCATATTGTCCCATGCCACCGTTCGAACGCTGCCAACAGTCGCCTCCAGGTCCCTGCCCTGTATGGTGAAGACAAGATTATCACCCACCCTTAGATTGTTTGCCCGGGCCAGGTCTTTTTCGATGGACACCATCACCGGGCCTGAATATTCTTCAGGCCACCAACTTCCAGCGATAATTCTGTTATCGTCAGGCAATTGAGATGCAAATGTGAGATTCCGATCCGAGCTTGCCCTCGGTGCATCTTCGCCATGTTCGTTCCTTCTTTTTTTATCCCGATCAATTGTTGATTCACTGTTGACCGACACGATCCTTCCGCGAATCATGGGATACAAGGGTTGCGACGCTATGCCATGCTCATGAAACAGGGTCCTGATTGGATCAACATCTTCCGGGGAAATATTAACGGCAAAATGATTTGGCGCATCTTCCGGGATCTGTGCCCGCCAGTCTTCTATCAAGGCCGTTCTTACAAGATACATGATTAAAAGCAACATGATGGCCAGGCCAAAGACCAGGATTTGCATTGTATTTTCCTGCCCACGCCTGTGCATGCCCGCCAGGGCAAGCCGCCAGGCACTTCCGGCTTGCATACCCAATACCCGGCCCGAATGGAGCAGGGCATAAGCCAGAACACCCAGGACCATCACTGCGACTGTACCACCGGAAAATATCAGCATTGTTAACCGCAGGTCCTGGCTGTACCACCACATCAAACCGATGGTACCTGCCACCGCAAACAAATAAGTCATCCAGTCCGTAATAGCAGCATCCCCCAGGTCCCGTCTTATCACCCTCACTGGTTCCGTTTTTCTTAACTTCAGCAGGGGAGGCAACGCAAATGACAACAAGCAGATAAAACCTGTTGTCATCCCTAACCATACAGGTTTGAGTCCTGGTGCCGGTAATTCGATAGGGATCAACGGTTCGAGAATCTTGACTGCGCCGAGTTGTACGACGAACCCAATGCCACTACCCGCCAGCGTTGCCACGATACCAAGGGTGATGAACATCACGATAAAAATTGAATCAATGCCATTAGGGGTTGCGCCCAGGGTTTTCAATATTGCTACATGGTCATAATGGCGCAGCGAATATCTTTGCGCAGCCAGTGCAATGGCAACGCCGGCGAGAATCACGCCAAGCAGCCCACCCAACAGCAGGAATCTCTCGGCCCTGTCCAATGCATTGCCGATCCCGGCGGTACCTTCCTTCACACCGAATATTCGCGTCCCCGGCGGCAGTTTTGGTTTGACCCAATCCTGAAACTCATCGAGTACTGCATTTTCTCCGGCGAACAAATAGCGGTAAGTGAGCCGACTACCCGGCTGCACAACTTCAGTCGCCGCTACATCGACCATATTCATCAGCACTCGAGGTCCTGCACTGTTGAAGCCACTACCCCGATCAGGTTCTTTAACCAGGACATTGCCCACCGGGAAGCTGGCGACACCAATATCCAGGATATCGCCTTTATCAACACCCAGTGAAGGCAGCAACCGGCTTTCTAACCAGACCTCTCCGGGAGGTGGCCCAGACAAGATAAGCCTGCCCCGCACAAACGGTTCATCAGAAACGATGAGGTCGCCTCGCAATGGATAATTGTCATCCACGGCCTTCACCGAGGCGAACTGGGCACGGTCTTCAGAAAACACCATCGACAGAAAACTGAGGGTCTGCGCCTGTTGCAAACCAAGCTCAGTCGCCTTGTCGAGAATCTCCGGTGGAAGGGGGTCAGAACTGGAAATAACCCTGTCTGCTGCAAGAAATGTCGCGGATTCGTTGAGCAGCGCCTGCTGAAGACGGTCAACAAACAGCGTAATCGTCGTGACGGTACCAACGGCGATGACCAACGATGCCAGTAGCAAGGTCAGTTCACCAGCGCACCAGTCTCGCCAGAGTAATTTGAATGCCAGTGTGAAATGCACTTCGCAAGCCTACCCGACAAGTTCACCGGATTCAATAATGATGGTTCGTGTACAACGATCTGCAATCCTGGAATCATGGGTCACCAACACGAGGGTCGTACCAAATTCCCCATTTAATTCAAATATTAAATCGATAATGTGAGCACCGGTTCGAGTATCAAGATTACCAGTTGGTTCGTCAGCGAAAAGTACAGCGGCCGATGAGGCAAACGCCCTGGCGATTGCAACCCGCTGCTGTTCACCACCGGATAGCTGGCGAGGATAATGGTTGAACCGGTGATCCAGGCCAACACGCTCCAGTAATTCCCGGGCCTTATCCTGGGCGAGCGGATCGCCTTTCAATTCTGCTGGCAGCATGACATTCTCTATGGCGGTGAGGCTACCAAGCAATTGAAAGGACTGGAAAACGAATCCGACCATTTCCCCGCGAACCCTGGCACGCTGTTCTTCATCAAGGGCCGTTAACTCGTAGCGGCCCAGGAATATATCACCACGGGTCGGCGTGTCCAGCCCGGCCAGAAGACTCAGCAGCGTTGTTTTACCTGATCCTGAAGCACCAACGATTGCGACAGACTCGGACCTCTTGATTTCGAGGTCAATCCCTTTCAAGATGGTGAGCTGCCCTTCCGAGGTCCGAACAGTTTTCCCGAGGTCGTTCGTTTTGATCATTAATTCCAAATCTGTGTTTTCTAATCTCATTGTTACTTTAGTCATCGCTTATAAAATCGTCGCTCGTGAATTCAGAGCGCTTGAAGTCAAAGCTCGTGAATTTGTAAAGCGTAAAATCTCTACTTCTAAAATCATCATTTCCAATCCGGTTACAACGTTTACATCTTCCCTTTTTGCCTCTTCCGGCAGAAAAAGAAGCGGCAGGCAATTGCGTCTTTTGCCCGGGATCATCATCGTCTGTTCAGGATTCAGCGACTTTAGTTTCGCCGAGGCCGCTCACCATTCCCCTCCAGCCCATTCAGGCACCATACTGGTGTTCGGCGACAGTATTAGCGCCGCCTACGGTATGGACCGGGCACAAGGCTGGGTACAATTGTTGACCGAGCGACTTGCCACACAGAAACTGGACTACAAGGTTATCAATGCCAGTGTCAGTGGTGAAACCACTGGTGGTGGCCTCGTAAGGTTACCTAAAACGCTGCAGATTCACCAACCCGACCTGGTCATTATTGAACTCGGCGGGAATGACGGGCTCCGCGGCTACCCGATCGACAAAATACATGGCAACCTGACGGCGATGGTCGATGCCACCCTGGAATCTGGCGCCGATATCCTGCTGGTTGGCATGGTGTTACCGCCAAATTATGGTGCCCGCTATACCAGCGCATTTCAAAATCTCTTTTCGGAAATCGCTAGCAGATTCAGCGTACCATTTCTTCCCTACCTGCTCCAGGGTACTGCAACGGATGATTCACTCATACAACGCGATGGTATTCACCCAACCCCGGCAGCCCAGATTCTGCTTCTGGAAGAGCTCTGGCCAAAAATAGAAACGATTTTAAACCGGCAACGTTCAGAAACCGGCAGATCAGGGGCCGAGTAATTTCTCGCGCCGACGCCAGTCCGGCATGGCTTTCGTTAACAATCGATAGAATGACTTACCGTGTGCAAAGTGCTGCAGGTGGCACAATTCGTGAGTAATAACAAAATCAATCGCCGCCTCAGGCAACCGAACGAGTAGCGAATTCAGGCAGATATCACCATTTCGTGAGCAACTGCCCCAGCGCGCTTTCATCTTTCGCACAACTAGAGACCGGTAAGCCAACGACACAGGGAACCGCTGCAGGCAATGGTCAATTCGATCCGGGAATAAAGCCCTTGCCCGTCTGCGATACCACTCATTCAGATGCCGGGAAACCAATGCAGCGTTCTCCGGCCTTAAGCAGCGAATCATGATGGCGCCGGGAAACTGTTCTACATGGTTCGGCTTTCCACGAACCAGCATCAATGGGTATTTTGAACCGAGATAGTCGTGCAAGGCGCCTTGTGTATATTCAAGAGCCGGGACAACGGGTACGTTAGACAATTCCTGCTGGGCATCTTCTATCCAACCTAATCTTGAATCCAAAAACTGGTTAATTTCAAACCACGGACATTTCATGGGGACTCGCAACTCAACGGGTTTGTCCGGATACACATGAAGCGCCATCGTCTTGCGACGGCTTCTTTTAATAAGGACGTCCAGATCCTTGTTTGCCACAGAGACTTTCCGCAGGTAACAGGGGTTCGTCCCCGGAGTCGAAATCTTTCTGGTGTTGGCGTTGTTGAAAAAATTCACCGGCACTATAAATCCTGTGCTATTAGTCGGCGGCACTACCGCCATGGCAGGGAGGTGACAGAGGCGCGTCACCATGACGCTCCTTCCATTCGGCAGCCGTGTAAGTATGAATTGCCAGGGCATGGATATGATTGTCCAGTTCATCCGCCAGTAATTGATTGACGCGTCGATGTCGTTTAATCAACCTCTCCCCCTCAAAATCATCACAAACCAGTATCACTTTGAAGTGGGATTCAGAACCCTGGGGAACATTGTGATTATCACTTTCGTTGATAACCTCAATATGTAGGGGATTAAGGCCGGCTGCCAATTTCTTTTCGATATCCTGCTTGATAGACATGATTTCAATCCCTGGCCTTATGGCAGTGTAGATTCCTGATCCCGCTAATTTTGGCCTATCAAGACGGGCTTGTCTAACCTTCAGCTCTCGCACCAATACTGTAACTGCTGTATTGTGTTGGTTCACCCAAAAAGGACGCCTGGACTTCCATGCTGACTGTAATTTCACCGGCTAAAACCCTGGACTTCGAAACGCCGCCAGTGACAAACAAAACCTCTGACCTTGATTTTTCGGAATATTCTTCCGAATTGGTAGCTCTGATGCGAAAACAGACACCGGGGAAACTAACCAGGATGATGGGCATTAACCCGAAACTCGCTGAGCTGAACTATGAGCGTTATCAAAGCTGGGCGCTACCCTTCACCGGGGACAATGCCAAGCAGGCAATCCTGGCCTTCAGGGGCGACGTGTATTTAGGTCTTGAGGCGGAAAATTACAATACGCGGGATTTTAATTTCGCACAGAAAAACCTGCGTATTCTCTCCGGGTTGTATGGCCTGCTAAAACCACTTGATCTCATCCAGCCTTATCGTCTGGAAATGAAAACAAAATTGAAGAACAAACGAGGCAAGAACTTATACTCATTCTGGGGGGACACCATCACAAACGCACTCAGCGATGAATTGAATAAACATCGTAACAAGACCTTGATCAATCTCGCTTCGAACGAATATTTCAAATCAGTGAAACCGGAACTGCTTCCCGGGGGTGTTGTCACGCCAGTATTTAAGGATTTTAGCGGCGGCAGCTACAAGGTACTGGGTTTTTTCGCTAAAAAAGCCAGGGGTTATATGGCCTCATATATCGTCAAAAACCGAATTGGCAAGGTGGAGCAAATTAAGGAATTTGACATGGACGGTTACAAGTTCAACGAAAGCATCTCGACTGATAACCAATGGGTGTTCACCAGAAAAGCGGGGTGATCCCAACAACTCCCGGTCTCGTCAGTCTGTCTTTTTATGCATAACACAGATACAAAACGCCTGGGTATTGTCGTCAATCCCATGTCTGGCAGGGATGTACGCCGTATCGCAGCGCGGGCAAGCACCAGCAGCCACCATGAAAAACAACAGCAGGTCACCCGACTCGTCCTCGGTGCATTGTCCCAGGGTGTGGACGAAATTTTCCTCGCAAATGAACCCTTCCGAATTAACAGCCGGGCAGTTGAAAATCTGCCACAAAGAGACCAGGTCACCATTCTTGATTTTCCACTCACCCATACTGCCCTTGACAGCAAAACCATGGTACAAAAAATGTGGGCAGAAGGATGCCGTGTATTCATCGTCCTGGGGGGCGACGGCACTAACCGGATCGTGGCTAAGACCTTGCCCGACTCAATAGTCCTGCCACTATCGACCGGCACTAACAATGTTTTCCCGACCTTTGTCGAAGCCTCAATTGCCGGCGCTGCGGCGGGTTTAATCGCCAGCGGCAGAATGGCATACCGCGAACATTGTCTGCGCTGTAAACAGATTCACGTGACTTCACCGGCGCACGGCCCAGCCAACCCAAAGGCTACCCGGAACGACCTTGCCCTGATTGATGCGGTCTTGCTGGAAAATGATCAGCTGGGTAGTCTCCTGCCATTCAAAGCTGAAAATATCGCTGAACTATTACTTACCCGGGCTGAACCGGCGTCAGTGGGCATCTCACCTATCGGTGGCTACCTTTTACCCAGCCACCACAAGGACGATTTTGGTGTATTTGTAAAATGCAAAGCGGCCTCTGAAGACACTCAACCCGGAAAGACCGTCACCGTTCCTATATCACCCGGCCTTTACGATGATATTCATGTTCAGCAGATCAGGAAAATCGAACCGGGAGAGAAGGTGACAATGACAGGCCCGGGCATTATCGCGCTGGACGGTGACAGGACGATCAAGCTCGAAAATCATGAAATCGTGACACTGGAACTCCGGCGAGATGGCCCGTGGATAATAGAAGCACCCCTCATTATGAATTCTGCTGCTGAACTCGGACTATTCGAAATCTGACTGCATAGCGTCAGAGAGACCGGGTTATGGATGCCGAATTATGCAGGCAAGTCTCATAATGCTAGTATCCTGTTTTCCAGGTTAATAATAGTTCAGACCATGAGAATACTGACACTTGCCGTACTCATTTTATCATTACCCTTCTGCTCGATGGCTGCCGAGAATTCGAGCACAGAACCCGTAACCAAGACACTAATCTGGCCGGACGGTACCCGGTATGTCGGCGGCGTGAAAGACGGAAGACGAACCGGAAAAGGCACAATATTCTGGCAAGACGGTACCCGCTTTGTCGGCGAATTTAAAGATGACATGCGCAATGGCCCAGGCACAATGATTCTTCCTGATGGAACAGTCTACAGCGGATTATTCAAAGATGATGAACTGGTGGACTCAGCGCTCGAAAATGCAATAACGGCAGCCGACCAGCCGCCTGTTGAAACGACACCTTCTGCTATTTCAGCAGAAGCACCCGAAACAAAGCAGGGCGAAACGGCAGAAATACAACCATCCGAAGGAGAAGTCACACTATCGATAAGCGATGAGCCAATAATCAATGAACCTGGCACCTCTGGACAAGACGACTTTCCCGGCGACCAGGCGCCTGTCGAAATCATGTTCAATGAACAGGTAACCAGCCTGACCGAGGAGGTGAAAGATGAGCTCATTGAAACTATCGATTTATGGAGCGCTGCCTGGTCAGATAAAAATGTACCCCAATATCTCAGCAACTACTCAGGTGACTTCCGGGTTCCTGGAAAGCTTAGCCGAAACGACTGGGAAAAGTTAAGACGCTCGCGTTTGAATCGTCCTCGCTACATTAGTCTCGACGTGGATTTTGAAAATTTTGAATTTGTTGAAACCAATGTCATCGACGTCTATTTCACACAATCCTACAATTCCAATACTTTTAGCGACATTACCGACAAGATACTACGCATGCGCAAGGAGGGGCATGCCTGGAAAATTCTGGCTGAGACGAGCCGCTAAAGCCTATCCACTCATCCCTATCCATTAATCCCTATTCACTAATCCCTATCCACTAAACCCTATTCTCAAGAATCAAACTGAGGATCATCAATGAGTGAACCCGATACTGCTGTCCCGGCGGCAACCATTTTGATGTTACGAAATGGCCCGACTGGCCTTGAAGTTTTCATGGTTGTGCGACACCAGCAGATTGACTTTGCATCCGGTGCACTGGTATTTCCAGGCGGCAAGATAGATGAAGGTGACGGTTGCGTCCGCTCTTATTGTGAAGGCGCCAATGCGGTAGATGACGCACAGTTATCACTCATGGTAGGTGCAATCAGGGAGGCATTCGAAGAGTGCGGCATACTGCTAGCCAGAACCAGGGGAGAATCCAGGCTGATCTCAGGCGACGAACTCGGCTCACTTGATCATTACCGTGATCCGCTGAACAAAGGTGAAATCACAATTGCAAAATTCCTGGAAAAAGAAAATCTGGCGCTAGCATGCGATCAGTTACAACCTTTCGCCCACTGGATTACACCCGACATGATGCCGAAACGATTCGACACCCATTTTTATCTTGCCATGGCGCCACATGATCATCTGGCGCTTCATGACGGCCACGAATCTGTGGATTCAATCTGGATATCACCCGCCAATGCCCTGAAAGGTGCCGAGGAAGGCACATACACCATTATCTTTCCGACCCGGTTAAATATTGAAATGCTCGGCGAAAGTGATTCAGTCAACAGCGCACTTGAAATGGCGAGAGACAGGACCATTGTGTCCGTCACACCCTGGACCGAGAAACGCGATGATGGTGTCTATCTCTGTATACCAGAGGAAGCAGGATATCGGGTGAGTTCCGCAAAAATGGAAGCTTAAACAGGCGCAGAGTGCCTCGCTTCAGCGGTGTAAATCGCCTTTGGCGATTTACGCCCCAAAATCATCGAGAAAGATATTCGATCTTTCGACACCGAGGTCTTCAAGCATCGCGATCACAGCCGAATTCATCATGGGGGGACCGCACATGTAGTATTCACAATCCTCGGGGGCCGGATGATCCTTAAGATATTCCTCGAAGAGGACATTGTGAATGAATCCGGTGTAACCTTCCCAGCCTTCAATGTTCCGGTCGGAAAGAGCGACATGCCACTCGAAATTATCGTGATCAGCAGCCAGCTGGTCGTATTCATCAACATAGAAGAGCTCGGTCTGGTTCCTGCCGCCGTACCAGAATTTGATTTTCCGATCAGTTTTAATTCGTAGTAACTGGTCAAATATATGTGCCCGCATTGGCGCCATACCAGCGCCGCCGCCAATGAATACCATTTCCGCATCGGTTTCTTTGGCAAAGAAATCACCGTAGGGGCCAAAAATCGTGACCTTGTCTCCCGGTTTACAAGTGAACAGATAGGACGACATCTTGCCAGGCGGAAAATCTGTCCCGGGAGGGGGTGAAGCAACACGAATGTTGAACTTCATCAAGCCTTTCTCTTCCGGGTAATTGGCCATTGAGTAAGCCCGAATGGTCGACTCATCCACTTTCGATTCATTGTTGAACACACCGAACTTCTCCCAATCCGGCTGATACTCTTCCTCAATATCCATATCACGATAGTTGATCTGGTACGGGGGAATTTCAAACTGCACGAAACCACCGGCACGGAAATCAACTTCTTCCCCGTCAGGCAATTCGAGCACCAGCTCTTTGATAAAAGTAGCCACATTGTGGTTTGAGATCACTTCACATTCCCAGCGCTTAACGTCGAAGTATTCAGGGGCTACTTCAATCTTGAGATCCTGTTTAACGGCAGTCTGGCAACTTAACCGCCAACCTTCCTTCGCCTCTCCACGGGTGAAATGACCTTCTTCGGTAGCCAACATCGCACCGCCACCAGCTAACACTCGGCACCGACACTGGCCACAGGTGCCCCCACCGCCGCAGGCCGAAGACAGGAAAATACCGGCATCCGATAAAGTGGTCAGCAATTTACTACCAGCATGAGTTATTATTGTTTTCTCAGGGTTGCCATTGATTTCGATTGAAACCTCACCGGTACTCACCAGCAGTTTCCTTGCGTACAGAATGACAAAGACCAGTATCATGATGATACTGGTGAACATGCCAACACCCAGAAAAATCTCGTTATTCATCTCGCCTCAATGTTGTAATCGACTTCGATCCTGCCACCCTTGCCTTCCCGGCAAACAGGTTCCAATATACTTAAAGGGATATCCCGCCAAAGGACATAAACCCGAGGGACATTAATCCCACAGTGATGAAGGTAATACCCAGGCCCTGGAGACCTTGAGGCACATCACTGTATTTCAGTTTTTCACGAACACCCGCAAGCACTACGATGGCAAGCGCCCAGCCAACACCTGAACCAATGCCATAAACAACACTTTCCGCAAAATCGTAGCTGCGGTTCACCATAAACAGACTGCCACCCAGGATGGCACAATTCACCGTAATCAGCGGCAGGAAAACGCCCAGTGAGTTGTACAGTGCTGGAACATATTTATCCAAAAACATTTCCAGAATTTGCACTATCGCTGCGATGACTGCGATGTAACTCAGGTACCCCAGAAAGCTGAGGTCAACGTCCGGTAACCCTGCCCAGGCCAGTGCACCGTCCGACAGAAGATACTGGAATATCAGATTATTAACCGGCACCGTAATAGACTGAACGACAATAACAGCAATACCAAGCCCGATAGCCGTCTCGATTTTCTTGGAGAGTGCAATAAATGTACACATGCCAAGGAAAAAAACCAACGCCATGTTCTCGACGAATACCGCCTTGATAAATAGACTCAAATAATATTCAAACATAGCCCGCCCCTACGCCCTGGACAATTCGGTGTGACCACCGATTCTGTATTCGGTCTCTTCCACCTGCTCTGTTTTCCACGACCGTAGCGCCCAGATTAATAGCCCAATGACGAAGAATGCACTGGGCGGCAATAGCATCAGCCCCATGGGTGTATACCAACCGCCGTTATTCACCAGGGAAAGTATTTCAACTCCGAACAGGCTACCGGAACCAAACAATTCCCTGATAGCCGCCACGGTCATCAGCACCAGGCTATATCCCAGGCCATTGCCAATACCATCCAGGAAACTTAAGCCCGGAGGATTATGCATCGCGAACGCCTCTGCGCGCCCCATAACAATGCAGTTAGTAATAATAAGGCCAACAAAAACAGTAAGCTGTTTGCTGATATCGTAGGCAACTGCGCCTAATATCAGGTCAACCACGATGACCAGCGACGCAATGATTGTCATCTGTACAATAATCCTGATGCTGGTTGGTATGCGATGCCTGATAATCGAAATAAACAGGTTGGAAAAAGCCGTGACAAGCGTCAGGGCTATACACATTACGAGTGCCACGCTCATCTTTGTTGTGACAGCCAGTGCGGAACAGATACCCAGTATCTGCAGGCCAATAGGATTGTCGTTAAACAATGGATTGAATAGTATTTCTTTGATGTTCGACATAATTTGTTCCGCTACTCCTTTTTAAGACGGCGGCAGGTTAACCTTCCAGGTTCTTCAATATTGGACCAAACGCACTGTCACCGAGCCAATAGGCGACCAGGTTCTGAACCCCTCTGCTGGTCAAAGTGGCGCCGGACAAGCCATCTACCTGATGCCTGGCATTGGGTGAATTCGGGTTAACTGTACCCTTGATAACCTTCAGGGCGACCTGATGATCCTCATCATAAATTGTCTTACCTGGCCACAATGCTTTCCATGCGGGATTATCAACTTCACCGCCGAGTCCAGCGGTTTCCTGCTGTTCATAAAACGTGATGCCGGAAACCGTATTACCATCACCCTGTAGCGCGATAAAACCGTAAAGAGTGGACCAGAGCCCATATCCATGCACAGGAAGTACAATACGATCCAGTTTCCCATCTTTCACCAGCAGGTAAACGACACTGTATCGGGCTCGTCTATTGATGGACGCAATGTCTTCTTCGGTTGTCAGCACCAGGGATGTGTCGGGATCCTTGGATGCCTTACGCTGGTCATAAGTAACAACATCAATCCCTGCGCTGAGTACCTCTGACTCGGTAAGAAATCGTTGTTCCTGTAAATCAACAACCCTGATTTCAAACTCCTTGAACAGGGTGGCGATTTCCGATACAGGGGTAACATTCTCTTCAAATAGTCCAGCAGCGATCAGAATATTCTTGTTCCTGTCCAGTTCCTTGTTGGCCAGTCTCTGAGGTTTGAGTAACACAGCGGCACCGGAGACAACAATTGCGCAAACAAGACACAAAGAAACCGCAACAACCAAGATGTTTTTCATCGAATCTTTATCCTGGGAATCAGGCACGGGCTAACCTCCTTCTTACGTTGGCACGAACAACCGTCCAGTCTATGATCGGTGCGAACAGGTTGGCGAACAAAATTGCCAGCATCATTCCTTCCGGAAATGCCGGATTAACGACCCTGATTAAAACGCACATCACACCAATGAGTGCACCGAACATCCATTTCCCTGTATTCGTCATGGATGCAGAAACCGGGTCCGTTGCCATAAACACCATGCCAAAAGCGAACCCGCCCAGCACAAGGTGCCAGTGCCATGGCATGGCAAACATCGGATTGGATGCCGAATCGATGGCATTGAATATCATCGACATGGCAATCATACCGATCATGACCCCTGACATAATTCGCCAGGAAGCTGTTTTGGTCAGCAACAGAATGGCCCCGGCAATAAAGATCGCCAGGGTAGAAGTTTCACCAATTGAACCCTGCATATTGCCAATAAATGCGTTCGTCCAGGTCATTCCGGATTCGGCAATACCTTCCATACCGCTTAACGCCGCTATACCGAGTGTGGTCGCGCCGCTGAAACCATCGACTGCAGTCCAGACAAAGTCACCGGAAATGGCAGCCGGATAAGCAAAGAACAAAAAGGCCCGCCCCGTGAGTGCCGGATTGAGGAAGTTCTTCCCTGTACCACCGAATACTTCTTTGCCGATAACAACACCGAAGGTAATCCCCAAAGCCACCTGCCACAGTGGAATTGAAGCCGGAAGGATAAGAGAAAACAGTATGCTGGTAACGAAGAAACCTTCATTAATTTCATGACCTCTTTTGAGGGCAAATAATACTTCCCAGATCCCGCCGACAACAAACGTGACCAGATAAATAGGAACATAAAAAACGGCACCATAAATCAGGCAATGCCACCAGTTACCCGCATCGTAACCGGCGATAAGTTCGACAATCCAGCCTCGCCACCCGGCAAGGCTTTCAATACCCAGCTGATCCATGGCGATGTTTGCCTGTAATCCCACGAAGTACATGCCGGCAATCATGGGGAAAAAAGCACACCACCAGACTGTCATCATAAGACGTTTTAAATCTACCGCATCCCGAACATGGGAGGCACTGGTGGTAACCTCACCAGGGGTATAGAAGATGGTATCGACCATCTCAAAAACCACATAATACTTTTCAAACCGCCCACCTTTTTCAAAGTGCGGTTCGAACTTGTCCAATATATTTCTTAGCGACATGCGACTCTTTTCCTGCTAACTCTCTTCTTCGATTCGCGTCAACATCTGCCGCAAATAAGGTCCGTATTCATATTTTCCCGGGCAGGCAAATGTACACAGCGCCAGGTCATCTTCATCTAGTTCGAGACATCCAAGATCAATGGAACTATCGAAATCACTGACCAGCAGTGCCCTTAGTAACTGGGTAGGGAGAATATCCAGGGGCATGACTTCTTCATAAGTCCCCAGCGGCACCATTGCCCGTTCGCTACCCCCTGTACTGGTGGTCAAAGAAAACTTCTTCCGTCCAAGAAAACTACTGACAAACAGGCGGGTCAATGAAAATTTATCTGACCCCGGCATTAGATAACCAAGCAATTCCCTGCTAGTTCCTTCTTTTAAAATCGACACCTGGTTGTGGAATCTGCCCAGAAAAGCCGTCGGACCCGCGGCAGTTCTTCCATCCAATACAGAACCACTAATCACGCGGTGCTCTCCCGCTATGGCCACCTCTCCCGCAGTAAGCTCATCTGTACTGGCACCCATTCGTGTTCTGAGCAATCGTGGTTTATCTACATCAGGACCGGCAACCGACACGACTCTCTCAAAAAAGAGTGCACCTGATAAAAACAGGTGGCCAATTGCGATCACATCCTGGTATCCCACCGTCCAGACCGTCTTTGCACTACTGACAGGGTCAAGGAAATGAATGTGTGTACCTGCCAGACCGGCGGGATGCGGCCCTGCAAACTGCTCCTGCCGTACCTGGGCATTGTTGCTCTGGGGAATATCTGCACCGCTGGCGACACAAACATGTACAGCACCTTGCGTCAGCCTGGATAAGGCATCAATTCCCGAGAGAAAAGCCGCTTCCTGTTCCCTGATAAAGAGCTGCGGGTCTGCAGCCAATGGCCGACTGTCCATGGCAGCGATGAAAATTGAGTGAGGTGTGGTATCAGGAGCGGGGATCTTGCTGTAGGGTCGAGTTCGGATGGCAGTCCAGTGCCCGGAATCCAGAAGGGTCTGCACTACTTTTTGTCGATCAAGTGCACTAATCTCTTCGGCGGTATAGCGATCGAAGGTTTCCGCATCTTCGCCCTCAATATCAATCACAAGGGACTCGAAAACTCGCTTTGAACCGCGGTTGATTGCCGCGACTACTCCGCTGGCGGGTGCGGTGTACTTTACTCCAGGCGTTTTCTTATCTGTAAACAGGAGTTGTCCCGCTTTGACCCGATCGCCAACAGCGACTTCCATCGTGGGTTTCATACCCGGGTAATCATGTCCCAGGAGAGCAACGGTTCGAGCCGCGCGACCAGCATCAATCGCTTGTACCGGGCTTCCGGAAATGGGCAAATCGAGCCCGCGCTTTATCCTAATCATCCCTTCCTGACAACGCCCTTTTGGTGAGCAATTAATATGTAAACAAGTAGCATTCGGTTATCTGTTCCCCAACCGACTCCTGGCATAAACCAGAGCGTTTGGAAAGCAGAACCTTGATCAAGCGTGACTTAACAGTACCTTGCTGGATCTTACCTGGTGGACAGTTAATGCCCCAAAAAAAACGCGGCAATTATAGTTTGATAGAGGGTATATATCTACAAGAGATTTCGCAGATTCTTTCTGCAAGAACTGTCCAGGGCTGTTGACCACGAACCGCTCAGGGCTGTCTACCGCGAGCCGCTCAAGGCTGTTGACTAACAACTATTCAAACTGTTTGCAGATTTTCTGTTTCGGGAACTTCCTGGTCTTCGCTCACAGGTAAAGGCGCAATGAAAATGTATTTAATTCCGGCCATCTTCTGCGCGACCCTGATTACCTGGCAGCTATAACCAAATTCATTGTCGTACCAGACGTACAAAACGACTTGCGATCCCTGAACAATTGTTGCTTCGGAATCGACTATACCTGCGTGCCGGTTGCCAATAAAATCCGTGGAGACCAACTCGCTGGAAGCGGTGAAATCTATTTGCCTTTGCATTGAGGAGTTCAGAGATATATCCCGCAAAAATTCATTCACTTCCGCAACCGTGGTATCACACTCAATGGTCAGGTTGAGAATCGCCATGGATACGTTAGGTACGGGAACACGAATAGAATTACCGGTAAGTTTTCCAGCAAGCTCCGGCAGTAACTTACCAACAGCGCTGGTCGCATTGGATTCGGTCAGCACCATATTAAGCGGGGCACTCCTGCCTCGACGCGATTTTGAATGGGTATTGTCGTGCAGGTTCTGGTCATCTGTATAAGCATGAACCGTCTCCATATGCCCGTGAACAATCCCGAACCGGTCGCTCATGGATTTCAATACGGGGACTATGGCATTCGTCGTACATGAAGCCGCAGCAATGACCCTGTCTTCTTTTTCTATCTGATCTGAATTCACGCCGTAAACAATATTCTTCAGGTCACCCTTACCTGAAGCCGTCAGCAACACTTTCGCGACCCCTTTGGACTTCAAGTGGCCTTCAAGTCCTGCCTGGTCTCTCCAGACACCAGTACTATCGATAACCAATGCATTGTCAATACCATAGGCGGTGTAATCTATGGACCTGTGGTCTGACGCGTAGATAAACCGGATCGCATTGCCGTTGCAAATCAGCACATGGTTCTCTTCATCGACAGCAATGGTGCCTCTGAAAGTGCCATGGATAGAATCGCGGCGCAGCAGGCTGGCGCGTTTATGTAAATCTTTGATTGGATCTTTTGGCGCCCGGAGAACAACCGCCCTGGGTACCAGATTATGACCCCCACCCGTCTTTTCTACTAACAACCTCATCACCAGGCGGCCTATTCGACCAAACCCGTAAACAATCACATCCATCGGTTCGTGGTGAACATTGTCTGGATGATTCAGGATTTTCTTGCACTCGCGCGCGACATAGTCGCCTATCGAAAGACCCTCGCTATTCACCATATACGCGGTGGTCATCTTTCCGACATCAATATGGGCGGGGCCAAGATCCAGCCGGCAAAGGACTTCCAGAATCGGATGACTTTCGAATTCGGACATTTCATTCTGTTCGATCTGGCGAACAAATCGATGGGCTTTCATGAGGTCAATAACGGACTGGTTATACAGTGGCACACCATACATATAAATCACGATATTTCGGCGGTAAAGTCCGCCGATCATCGGGATCATCGCTTCTGCCAGTGCTTCTCGCTCCTTCCAATCAGCAAATACACCTTCGAGACCAGGTCGCGCCACGGGGAACTCCTTTAAACGTTATTGATGACTTCTATGAAGCGTAATTTGAACAAATATTGACGGATTATTCGATGATTAATTTGAGGCCGCTCGAATGCGCGTATTATAGGGTCTGCGGCATGATTGGCAATGTACATTTTATCTTTCAGAATCAAGATGAAGCCTATTATTATTCTGATCAATGCGAAAATCGTAGTGTCGAAGAAAATTCATCCCTAATAACCCATCTATGCCATCCGGCATGGATAACGACAGTGCGCCAACCGCCAGGGGGCCGGTTGAAGCACTACCGAGGGCCAGTTGTTCAATGGATACTACCGGGGCCTCCACCACGCCATTAGCGGTCGAAAACAGCCCTTGTTGTGTGCCATTGAGGTTATATCCCATGGACTGCAATACGCTGGCATCCACCACAGTCATCGCCGCACCAGTGTCGATTAACAGGTTAACGCGATAACGCCGGTCAATGATCGCTTCAACAACAAACTGGTTACCATTACTTTTTAGCGGTAAAACCTCCAGGCTGCCGAGTAACTCCTCCACCTCCGTCTGTGAAATCAACTCTCTTGCCTCTTCGCCGTATAACATGTGGTTTTCTATCTGTGAAAGCGGTGCCAGGGCTGCATCATAGTTACCCATTCGAATTCGAAGCAAACCAAGCTTGAGGAAGAAAGTCCCCTGTTCCGGCATGGCGAACGTAATCCGCTCGTAAAGTTCATCCACCTTGGCAAAGTTCTCCACCGCCAGCAGCTCTTTGGCATAAGCATCGGTAATGTCAAGCAGCAATGCCGAAAAGCGATCCTGCTCTCCCTGTGTACTTGACAGCAAATCTGCTCTTTCCATCAGTACAAGTGCACTTTCATATTCTCCATTCACCTTTTCGATCATGGCGAGTCTCATCAATCCGGCAAAATACTCGCCGTGCGCCGCCATGAACTTTCGCAGCAACGACCGGGCTTTGGACCTGGTCGAATTCTGCACTAGCTTGTGAACCAGGCTGGAGTCGCCATGACTGCGCAGAACAATCTGGTCCAGGTCTCCGCTGGCGTACATCTCCAGAATATCGGGTTCCGCACTATCTTGATGAACCGGTTCAATGGGCACCGCAACGACCTCTTGCTGGCCCTCATTAACCCCACGCACCACCCAACCTGTCGCCACGCCAGCAACGAAAAGCGCAATCACCATCAGAATTTGTCTAGTGCTCACAAGCAGTCTTCATCAATCCCCTACAATCAGCCGGTACAGAACAAACTTTCTTAACCCAGGATTAAACCATTTATTTTCGCGACAAACCTAAAAATTATAGCTCCGCCCCCTATTTATCTGTAACCTTCCGACCCTTCCTTTTTCGTACCAGATGACCGATGAACCTAGTATCTATTACACCTGACATGATCCCTGACAGAGCCGGTGATCGTCGAGTCTGGGATAACTTACCCGGTTCATCGGCATCTCTTGCTATCGCAAATACTTTGCGATCAAGGTCAATGTGCCTTGTGATTACTGAAGACACCTCGGCAGCGGAAAAAACGCACAATGAACTTCGCTTTTTCCTGGGTGCAGATTTTCCCATCTATGGATTCCCGGACTGGGAGACACTGGTCTATGACAGTTTTTCACCTCACCAGGACATCATCTCTGAACGACTCTCGATTCTGAATGTGTTACCGAATGCGACTCATGGTGTTGTGGTGATTCCGGCGAGTACACTTATGCAGAAGCTTCCCCCCAGGAGCTTCTCACTGGGAAGTAGTCTGCACCTGGATATCGGCCAGAAATTTGATCTCCAGGAAATGCGCCGCAAGCTGCAGGCAAACGCCTACCGCTGCGTAGAAACAGTATTTGAACACGGAGAATTCGCAGTCCGCGGATCCATCATGGACATATTCCCGATGGGATCGGATTTGCCTTACAGGATTGACCTTTTTGATGACGAAATAGAAACACTTCGAACTTTCGACCCGGAGACACAGATCTCCATCGACAGGGTCGACAAGATCCGCCTGTTACCAGCGAGAGAATTCCCTCTGTCGGATGATGCGATCAACACATTCAAGGATAACTGGCACCAGAATTTCAAGAGTAGCCCCAGAGATTGCCCTGTGTACCAGGATGTCTCCCAGGGTCTGTCTCCCGCCGGAATCGAGTACTACCTGCCACTGTTTTATGAGCAGTTGGAGAGCCTGTTTGATTACCTGCCCGAAGATCTACTGGTGTTTACGGGAGATATAGAGGCGACGCTCCGCCAATACTGGGATTCTGCAAATAGCCGCTATGAAAACCTTAGATACGATATTAACAGGCCCATCTTGCCACCAGCCGAAATTCTGGAATCTCCAGATAAAATATTCGCCAGGTTAAAGTCATTTCCCCGGGTTGATGTACGCAGCGGGACGGCGACACGCAAGGCCCATGGATTTTCATTTAGCGCTCTACCGGACCTTACCGTCAATGAAAGGGGATCTGAGCCGCTCCTGAAGCTTAAGTCCTTCCTGGCAGCAGGGAACCACAAGGTTCTTATCGTTGCCGAATCCAGGGGTCGACGTGAAGTGGTGGACGATCTTCTTTGTAAGCATCAACTGCAACCCGTTGTCACCCCTGACTGGCCGCAATTCCTGGCAGATTCCGGACGATCCCTGTATCTCACTGTGGCGCCTTTAGAACGTGGACTATACGAGACAGAGAATGAAATTGTTCTGTTGACGGAACAGCAGTTATTCGGTGAGCGGGTACTGCAGAAAAGGCGCCGTGAAAAAGAAAGGGAAACCGCGGCCGAACTGGTGGTTCGAAGCCTGACAGAACTGGAAATTGGCGCGCCAGTTGTTCATATCGATCATGGTGTGGGCCGTTATCTTGGGCTTCAAACCCTGGATATCGATCACCGGCAGAACGAGTTTTTGTGCCTGGGATATCAAGAGGACGCCAAACTTTATGTTCCAGTCGCATCGCTCCATCTGATTTCCAGATATGCAGGCAGTGATGAGGCGACCGCTCCCCTGCATCGCCTTGGTGGTGAAATCTGGCAAAAAGCCAAACGGAAAGCAGCGCAGCAGATTCATGATGTTGCAGCAGAACTGCTCAATATCTACGCCCGGCGCGAGGCGAAAATGGGATTCGCCCACCCTGTGCCTGATGACGCTTATGAAAAATTTTCTGCAGAATTTCCGTTTGAGGAAACCGCCGACCAGGCGACTGCTATTGAAAATGTCATTAGCGACATGATCCAGGAAAAAGCCATGGACCGGCTGATCTGCGGTGATGTGGGATTTGGTAAAACCGAAGTGGCCATGCGTGCTGCCTTTATCTCTGTCCAGGCAGGCAAACAGGTGGCAGTGCTTGTCCCGACCACCCTGCTCGCTCAACAGCATAACGAGACGTTCAGGGACCGGTTCGCCAGCTGGCCGGTGAACATCGATTCTATTTCCAGATTCAAAACCAGGAAAGAACAAAAAGCCATCACTGAGAAGATGGCATCGGGCAACCTCGACATCGTCATTGGCACCCACACACTCATTCAGGGTGGCCTGAAGTTCAAAAACCTTGGGCTCCTGGTCATTGATGAAGAACACCGTTTTGGTGTACGGCAGAAAGAAAAACTGAAGTCTCTTCGCGCGGAGGTAGATATCCTTACTCTGACCGCCACGCCCATTCCGAGAACACTCAATATGGCCATGTCAGGCATGAGGGACCTGACCATCATCGCAACGCCGCCCGCCAAACGGCTCTCAATCAAAACCTTCGTTCGACAGCACAACGACGGGATGATCAAGGAAGCGTTGCAACGGGAATTAATGCGCGGCGGGCAGGTGTACTACCTGCACAACGAGGTAAAATCCATTGAAGAAACCGCCAACAAGATTCAAGAGTTGGTTCCTGAAGCACGCATTGCCATCGGTCATGGGCAGATGCGGGAACGGGAATTGGAACAGGTCATGTCGGATTTCTATCACAAACGAATCAACGTGCTGGTTTGTTCGACCATCATCGAAACCGGGCTAGATATCCCGAATGCAAACACAATTGTCATCGACCGGGCAGACAAATTTGGCCTTGCACAACTTCACCAGCTTCGCGGCCGGGTTGGAAGATCCCACCACCAGGCCTATGCCTACCTGCTGACCCCACACCCGAAAATGATGACATCAGATGCCGTCAAACGACTGGAGGCAATTTCTGAGGCAGAAGACCTGGGCGCAGGGTTCATCCTCGCCGCTCACGATCTTGAAATTCGTGGTGCCGGTGAGTTACTCGGTGATCAGCAGACCGGTAACCTGCAAACTATCGGTTATTCCCTGTACATGGAAATGCTGGACAGGGCAGTCAAAGCGATCCAGGACGGTAAGACGCCGAACCTGGATCGACCTTTAAAAGAAGGCACTGAGGTCAACTTACGATTACCCACACTCATTCCCAACGATTACCTGCCAGATGTTCACACCCGACTGGTATTATACAAACGAATTTCCAACGCAAATGGTGATGCACAACTACGAGAGTTGCAGGTAGAGATGATTGACCGATTCGGATTATTACCTGAACCTGTTAAGACTTTGTTTCGCGTGACGAGTCTGAAACTCCGTGCGGAATTACTTGGTATAAAGAAAATAGATGTAGGTGACAGTGGCGGCAAATTAGAATTCGATCAGGATACATCAATTGACGCTGGGCTAATTGTAAACCTGGTCCAGGCGGAGCCACATCGATACAAACTCACGACCGCTAATCAGTTGGCATTTGAAGAAAAGATGGAAAAACCGGAAACTCGATTCACCAAAATAGAACGATTGCTGGAACGACTGGAAAAACGCCAGGTCGCAATCGCCAGTTGAACAAGCGATGAACAGAACGATTCAATCAATCTTACTCGCTCTCCTGCCGTCAACTATCCTGGCCGAGTCACTGGCTGTACCAAATTTTGACTACTGGTACCAGATTGAGATCATCATCTTCAGGCAGAAGAAACCGCTGTCCAGCGATGAGATCTGGCCGCTGCAAGACATATCTTACCCCCCTGATATGGTCGCCATTGCACCGGTGAGCGATGAACTGATTACACCCTATTCACTGGACCAGGTCCGAAACCTTTACCAGGTCACCAATTTGAGCAATCGAAAGAGTGGTCGAAATGATCGTGACCTCTTTGCTGAGGATTTTTTGTTCAAGGACTTTTTATTTAAGGACAAGGCAAGCGTCAATCACAACCGGCGCTTGCTGGAATCAAAAAAAGTACTGGCTCCGGTGACCGAAAGGCAAATACCAGATGCTGATCTGCCCGAAGAGATTCCGGGTCCTGAAGAAAGTAGCAACGATAATCCTGCTGCTGAAGTACCCGATGTCAGCTTTGCAATGGCAGAAGCGTTGCTAGACTTAACGCTACCCCAGGCTTACCGTTCCCTGGAAAAAGAGACCTATACCATGGCGCCCATTGCCGGTAGTTTGAGACGATCATCCAAATATGACCTGTTAATCCATCAGTCCTGGTTGCAACCAATAAACAGTACCCCGACTCCAATCCTGATCCAGGCTGGCAACCGCTACGATAATCGATTTGAGATTGACGGCACCCTGTCCTTTAGTCGTTCAAGATTCCTGCACATGGATGCTAACCTCGGGTTCACCGAATTTGAACCCATGTACAAGCAGCAGCAGTTCATCCAGACCCAGGCCATCAGTTTTTCCAACCTGGAAAAGAACTATCCGGAATTAATCGAGGCTGAACGTCATCGCTATACCCACGTCGCCGTCGGATGGCTTCCGTTGCACCATTCCAGGCGAATGCGAAGTTCGGTCATGCATTTTATTGATCACCCTTATTTTGGCTTACTGGTAAAAATAGACAGGTTTACTTATTCGCCTGAGGATGAAGCTGAGTAGCGTTGAAAGATGCGTATCACGTCCCTGATCCAGGACATGCCGATGGTCATCGCATCAACAATATCAGCCATTTCAATGGGCGCTTCGTTGATACCAGCACCCGCGTTAACATTAACCGATATCCCGGCATATGGAATGCCACGTTCCCTGGCGAGCGCGAGTTCCGGCATTGCTGTCATGCCAACAATGTGACAACCATCAATCCGCAGGCGCCGTATTTCAGCGGCAGTTTCAAGTCTTGGGCCTTGCAGGCACCCGTAGACTCCACCTTCACGCAGGAGAATATCGCTATTGGATTTCCGGGCTTCCCTTGTCGCCGAGACAAGCTGGTTGCGCAAAGCGATATCGTATGGATAGGTTAAATCAATATGATGAATTTCATCATCGTAGAAAGTCTGGGCGCGACCGAAAGTATAGTCGATTAGCTGGTCGGGAATGATCAACTCGGGAACTGCCAGCGATTCGTCAACACCACCAACCGCTGTCACGGCAATAATGCTGGTGGCACCCAACGCGATGAGGGCATCAATGTTTGCCCGGTAGTTGATCATATGGGGCGGAAAACGCGGTGGATTCCCGTGCCTTGGCAGAAATAAAAGCGGGGCACCGTTCAGTATGCCAGGTTCTATATAACTAAGCCCATAATCTGTCTTTACCTCGCTGGATTTAATTTCCGACAGCCCGGCAAATTCACCAAAACCCGTTCCACCAATTATTGCTAACATTGCGGCTGCTTTACTGCCTACTTTTTCTTAGCTGCAGCTTTCGTCGCCGCTGCTTTCTTTTTAGCTGTCTTCTTTTTTGGCTTTTCTTTCCTTTTCTCAGTCTTGCCAGTTAATTTCTCGATTCGTTGAACCATACCAGAGAGTGAACCGAGAGACATCAGGTGGCTATATATCCACGCTAGCTCACCGCTCCTGAACAGTTCCAGCGCTTTCGTATCTTCAAGATTGAGCAGCTTTTTCTCATCAACCACCAACAAACCCGTTAGGGCGAACTGGGTGCCATCCGCCATATCTATTTTCGCATCCAGACTCATCAGCAGATCATTATCCCGCAATCGTTTTACGAATTGTTCCGTGCGGACATATTGCGTCTGGTACTCATTCAAAAAGTCGAGCGCTTGCTGAAGAACCGGCGTTGCTTCTTCGCCGTCGAACAGGGGTTCGCCCTCTTCTTTGCTAAAGCCTTCAAAACTTTCATCTATGCAAACAACCCGCTGGTTATCTTCACCCGTTTCTGCGAGTACAAACGGATAACGTCGAACGAAGGCTGGGATATAAGTTGCATCCCAGCTGCCGTCTGGCCCAACAAACAGATTTTCCTCGTTCCTTAGACCCAGCAGGGCAACCGGCACGACATTGTCACCAGATTTTGCAAATACAACGGCGTATTCCTTGGCTGCTTCCGAAAATTCAACCCCGGAGAGAATAACCGAATTGGTCTTCGCCGCAAATTTGAAGTGATTCGCCTGTCGTTTGATCTTTGTGTCTTTATGATCAACCTTGTTCAGCGCTACCGGATTATCATAAAAGAGTAGATTTGCCATGTGCTTTATTCCCTTGCCAGATTCCCTTGTGTTGTTCTTGTGTTTGCGTCGGCTCTCTTATTCGTTTCTGCACTCGAAACCATGGTGAGTAACTATGCCGACTCTCTAGGCTGACGATCTATGCCGGTTATCTATGCCGACTTTCCATGCCATGCCTGCTTTCTATGCTATGCCGAGCAACCATGTTGGACTCATCAATTTTTTCGTGATCGCCATTCGCCAATCCAACAGCGGGCTAATTCTATCCCATCTGGTCAGCCCAGGCACAGTTTAACATACCACTCAGTGGCTAGATTTGACCTTTTGTTCGATTGCTCTGTCCCAAAAAGGGAAGGGGTCGTATCGATCGCACATCCCCGTTGCTCTTTATCAAGAACAAGCTGAAGGCTCTTTATCAAGAGCGAGCTGAAGGCGCTTTATCAAGAGCGAGCTGAAGGCGCTTTATCAAAAGCAAGTGGAAGGCGCTTTATCAAAAGCAAGTGGAAGGCGCTTTATCAAAAGCAAGTGGAAGGCGCTTTATCAAAAGCAAGTGGAAGGCGCTTACCCGCCTTCCGGGCTTATGTGAATAGTTGAGGTGGGGAAAGCAATTTCTGCATCATGGGATTCAATGATGCTAAGAATCTCAAGCAACACTCTTTCCTTGATACCGTGAAACGCTACCCAATCTGTCGTTTTAGTGAAAGTATAGACAAAGAAATCCATGCTGGATGCAGCAAATGCGTTGAAATTTACGATCAGCGTTCTGTCCTGCGCAATGTCAGCGTGATTCGCCAGCATCGTTCGAACGTCATCTACAATAATCTGCATTTTGCCTGAGTCGCAATACCGCACGCCGATCGTCTCATAAATCCTGCGATTTCGCATTCGCGATGGGTTTTCCAGGGAGATGGTGGCAAAGGTGGCATTGGGGATATAAAGCGGCCGTTGATCGAAAGTCATAATTTCTGTGAGTCGCCAACCAATGTTGACCACGGTTCCTTCAATCTCGCGATCCGGGCTCCTGATCCAATCACCCACGGAAAACGGCCTGTCCAGGTAAATCATCAAACCGCCAAAGAAATTGGCCAGCAGGTCCTTGGCTGCAAAACCAACTGCGATACCACCGATACCACCGAATGCCAGTATGCCTGCAATACTCACGCCGAGAGTTTGCAACATTGTCAACGCGGTCGTAATCAGCACTGAAATTCTCAGCAACTTGCCCACCGCTGAAACTGTCGTCACATCCGAGCCCTTTTTTATTAACGCGGTTTCAACCTCACGTATGAATTTCGTCAGGAACTGTGCAATCAGCGCGACGACTGCGATATAGCGGGCGGGTTCAATGATATCTGACAATCCTGTTTCACCCTGGCTGGAAATAACTTCCGCAGCCCAGGATATGCCCAATACCCAGACCAGCCAGGACGCAGGGGATCGAACGGAATGTAAGAGCGCATCATCCCAGACTGTATGTGTATCCCCGATTTTGATGGCCAGTTGGTCAAATAACTTACGCACCACGTAATTCAGCAACAGTGTCGCAAAAACAATACTGAAAACCAGAATCACCATTGGGTCTGTTACCTGGTCCACCAACTTCATTACGGTGCTTTCGACTTGCTCCATTAGAAATACCTAATTAGTTCAATTTTTAAAAAATCTTCACCCTGGAAAAAGGCCAGCTCAGTCTCGGAATCTAAAAGGGTTTGCAGAAATCCGTGAAAATCTTGTTGGACATTTTTGCCATTACTGAAAATTGATGCCTCGACTATAATCTTCCACTGCGCGCCGAGCCGACTACTTGCCTCGAGTGTCGTCAGATATTCATGGCTATCAATATCCCACAAACTGATTAACAGTGCAGTGGTATCGGATGCATTATTAAGCGAATACCGGAGACCAACAGCTATATCGTTATCACCAATAACCAATGATTCATCGCCACGACCGTCATATTGATATTCTGAAATGACGCCCAGGTCGCTACGGCCGCCGAATACGCCCACAAAAGTTTTTTCAAAGCCAAAAATGTACCGGCTAAATCTGTCACCCTGACCGCTCCTGGAAATCGCTTCAAGTTTCCATATCCAGTCACCCATAAAATACTGGGCGTCGATGCCTGTCTGGTCAATGACTTCGTACACGGGAATCAATACCGCATCAATGGGAATACCAGCGGCATCCGTCACGAATTGCAGGTTGAAACGAGGTTCCCTTGTTGTACCGGAAAAATGGGAAAGACCCAGTTCGAATTCACCGAAGCTCCGAACCCAGCGCAAGGCAAAGTCAACCCGGCCTTCAGCAGCGCCGGATTCAAAAATCGCGGCATCCTCGTCGACAAGAAATGGTAGCCGTGGACGACCACTCTCTCCCAGGAAGGCCCTTTCACGAAATCCGATAAGCATGTAAAAATCCAGCACACCCCAGTCTCTCCACAGGGAGACATTAACCATTGGCTGCCCCAGTTTTTCTTCTCCATCGGGGTTTTCAAGATTGTCCGTCTGGTTAATGATATCAACGAGATGTTGGGATTCTGTTACTCCCCAGAAGACTTTGCGGATACCCGTTCGCAGCTCAAAACGATCTGCCACGTGAACCCAGGTCAGTTCTCTTATATCAACATGGGATCTGTTCGAATCCTGCTCGTCCCAGCGACCGAATGGTACAAAGGCAAAAATATCGTTGCCGTCATTCCAGGTTTTATAGTATTCACTCAGAAAACTTAATGAACCATGATATCTATTCAGGTCATTGATTCCGGGTTCGCTGAATATGCGAAATTCACCGGCAAGGTCTGTGCGCCATCGACCTTTGCTCTCTCCAGAACTAGCGTCAGCACCAGCGTTTCTTATTTTTCCGGGGATAAAAAAAAAGAACCTGGCGTTTTCCTTAATCTGGCCAGGTTGTACACATCCAAAGCATCCTGCCGGGGTGGGTCCGCTGGCGTGTGTATTTTTTTAATTGTGTCCTGTATGGAGCGGGAATCGGGAACATCCGACTCCGGCAAAACGGGAATCTCGTTCGGCACCTGTTCCTTTATAGCCGCCATTTGAGCAGCGGCCCCTCGTAACATCCAGGCATTGAAAATACCAGCGTCTCTTGCCCGGGCCCTATATTCATTCTCACTCACTTCACTCACTGGGCCAACCAGAACCCTGTGATAATCCACCCCATTGATATTGGTCACTTTCACCAGCACATTGTTAAATGATTCTTCCAACCTGGCTTGCAACAGCCGCGCATACCTGCCCTCACGAAAGCTGCCCGCCACCAGGTAGTGTTGCGCTGCATTTGCTGGCAAAACGCTAACTGAATCATTCAGGGGAACCGGGTCCTCGCTGATGCCGGTGTCAGGAGGGTCAGGTTGTCTCGATTGCGCAACTCCTGTAATCGAATCGTCAAAATCCGCAGTCGAACCGAGTACTTCACCATCAAAATCGAGGACCGCAAACAGGGACAGTAAGCCTGGTTCATTTTCAGTAATACTGGTATCCCGGATATCCGTTACACCTGCATAACCGAGCTGGATTTTCAGTCGCGCCTGATCGTACACATCTGTAAAAACACGAACCAGCAATCGGAAGTTCGATTGACCATCGACTGCAACCGGCAGCATGAGAACCTCGATGCCAACGGCGCCGCTTATTCGTTCCCCTTCTGTAATCGCCTGGTCTCTCTCCGGAAAACTGCCTACAACCCAATAGGTGACCTGCTCCTGTAAAATATTATCCCGAACAATCTCGTCATCAATCTCTTCATAAACAGCCCCGGCCAGCACAGTTTCATCCTGGGCTGGGGTCACAGCAGTGTACAAGAGCAAACTACCCATGAGTGTGAGGACAAAAAACTTCATCATGTCTCGGCGTTACCTCGCCCTTTGCAAACTGTTACGGGTGAAATCACTATCATCAAGCCCGGTTGAAAATTCATAATTCTGCCACAGAAGATCCGTGCTTTTCCGGGTTTGATGGTTGACCATGGACATTGTAGCGGCACGCCAATATTTATCCAAATACTGCCGATACCCGGTGAAAGTGAGTGTTTTTAACAACGCATCTTTACGATCGTAGTAGTCGACTTTCAGTAATCGATAATGTTCCTTGTCAATCCACACAGTTTGCCTGGTATATCCGGAATACTTATCGATTGGGTATCTTTCGATGACAAATGTGTCCTGGCCGTCCATGACTTCCTGTCGAAGATATTTATAGGTATATTTCTCCACTTCCTGACTGGTTATATCCTCGAAGGCAAATTCGCTGCCGACAAACGGGCCCGACTTATTCTTGGAAGCGATTCTTTTCACCCGTTTCAGGGCAGGTAAATTCAACCACTGGTCATCGGCCTTATCCTTATGGGAAAAAGTCAGCAACCCGGTACCCTTAATATCCGACGGCGTATCAAATATGGTAAGACTCTTGTCGCCATCCCCTTCAACCTCGAGGCTCTTCAGCCGCATTTGCCTTCGACTCTCATTCCCCCTGGCGTTGCGCAGAACCATTTCGAGATTAACCCGGCTATCGACCCAGCCCTGGTCGCGTACATCTGATTCAATCGCGATGGCGAGACCTTTTTCTTCTGCCGATTCGGCAAGTGAAGAAAAACTCGACATCGCCATCGACATCAACATCACTATGATAGCCAGGAATCTGATCATCAATGAACCCGCTTTTGTTTTACAGGACGCAAAGAAAATCATAATTTGCTGTTTATCGCAAGTTCCGCTTACTTTTCTAAACGGGGTCATGTGTTGAAAATGAGTCGCGATAATGCTTGCCAATTAAATATTGCTGTATATAATCCCAGTAACTGTATAAAAAACCAGATGAATGGATTAGCCCATGATCAAGTTGACACCAAGACAAAATGAAGTATTGGATTTCATCAGGACCTACATTGAGGAGACGGGTTACCCACCCACCCGGGCAGAAATTGCGCAAGAGCTGGGTTTCAAAAGTGCCAATGCTTCCGAGGAACATTTAAAAGCCCTGGCACGAAAAGGCGCAATTGAGATGATTCCCGGGACTTCCCGGGGCATCAGGTTGCCTGATTCAAATGGTATACCCATCATTGGCCGTGTTGCTGCAGGCAGCCCTATCCTTGCACAGGAACACATAGAGGACTATTGCGACATTCCTGCCAGCTTCTTCAAACCAAGAGCCGATTACCTGCTCACCGTACACGGTGACAGCATGATGGAGGGGGGCATTCTCGATGGTGACCTGCTTGCAGTACACAAAACAACCAACATCAATAACGGCGATATTGTGGTCGCCCGTATCGACGATGAAGTGACCGTTAAACGTTTCGAAAGAGGTCGAAGAAAATGGCATGTGACACTGCTGCCAGAGAACAAAGACTATTCTCCAATCATTGTAGATCTAAGAGATAAGTCCTTCGCATTTGAAGGCATCGGCGTGGGTATCCTCAGACATTAAAGTCATCAGGTTGGTCACGCTTGCTTACAATACCTGCTTACAACGCTTGCCTTTAAACATGCACTAAGCCTCGGCCTTGTTCTTAGCCACCCTTTTCTTTGGCTTTGATTTTTTCTTGGCCCGGGGTTTTGCCCTGGCACTCTCAACCCACTGACCGTTTACATAATCCGCTCGCCAACCGGAAGCCTTGCCTTTTTCGACTTCGGTCATCACATATTGTTCTTTGGTTTTCCGGGCAAACCTGACCATGGACCTTCGGCCATCCGGATCTTTGAGCGGAGCGCGCATCAAGAACTGGTATTTTGGATCGATTTCATTCTGGTGTGGAATGAGTTCATCGACATAGGGCGCCCTTGTTTCCCTGTTCCTGGGAAACTGGCTTGCAGCAAGAAAAATGCCTGCCGCACCGTCTCGCAAGAGATAAGTATCATCTACTTTCACACAAGCCAGCTCTGGCATTGGAACCGGATCCATCTTGGGAGGCGCTGCCTCACCGTTGCGCAGTAATTTGCGGGTATTTTTGCAATCCTCGCTGGTACAACCAAAATATTTACCGAAACGACCCGTCTTCAGCTGCATTTCCTCGCCGCACTTGTCACATTCAATTATCGGTCCGTCGTATCCCTTGATCTTGAATTCACCGGTTTCAACTTCAAATCCCGCGCAATCCGGGTTATTGCCACACAGATGGAGTTTACGCCCGGTATCAATAAGATAGCTGTCCATCGCCGTGCCACACGTTGGACATCGTTTCTTGGTGAGAAGAATACGGGACTCCTCTTCCTCGTCACCATTTACACTGATCACTTCATCGCCCGCAACCAGATTAATGGTACTCTTGCATCTTTCTTTTGGCGGCAGGGCATAGCCTGAACATCCCAGAAACACACCTGTGCTCGCTGTCCTGACATTCATCTTCCGGCCGCACTTAGGACAATCAATATCCGTCATTGATGGTTCATTTGAGCGCATGCCAGTCTCGGCATCTGCTGCCTTTTCAAGCTTCTTGTCGAAGTCAGCATAAAATTCGTCAAGCAGGTCCTTCCATTCAATATCGCCCTCTGAAACTTTATCCAGGGACTCTTCCAATTCAGCTGTAAACCCATAGTTCATCAGGTTTTCAAAATTTTCATTCAGCCGATCCGTCACCAGTTCGCCAATTTTCTCTGCGTAGAATCGCTTGTTTCGCAAGGTGACATAACCACGATCCTGAATCGTTGTGATGATCGACGCATAGGTGGACGGACGGCCGATCCCTTTCTTCTCAAGCTCCCTCACCAGGGCGGCTTCACCATAACGTGGCAGCGGTTTGGTAAAATGCTGCGATGGTAACAGTTCAACCAGATTCAATAACTGGTCTACCTTGTAATCTGGCAGCGGGACTTCATCTTCCTTGCGACCAGCTGCTGGTTGCACGAGTGTGTAACCATCGAAGCGCAAGATTCTGCCACGAATTCTGAGTTCCAGATCGGCGGCTTCTACAATAACAGTGGTACTGGTGTACTCCGCATTTGGCATCTGGCAAGCGACAAACTGACGCCAGATCAATTCATACAAGCGCTCTGCATCGCGCTCCATGTTACTGAGCGAGGTCGCTTTCACACTCACATCGGACGGTCGAATTGCCTCGTGCGCTTCTTGAGCACCCTCCTTGCTTGAATAAACGCGGGGACTTTCCAGCAGGTATTGTTTTCCGAAGTCCAATAAAATCATGTCGCGACATGAGGCCACGGCTTCAGCACTCAAATTTGTAGAATCAGTTCGCATGTAGGTGATGTAACCGCCTTCATACAACCTTTGCGCCATCATCATGGTTTTCTTAACACCAAACCCAAGGCGCGTGCTTGCAGCTTGCTGTAACGTCGAGGTGATATAGGGCGCCGTTGGCCTGGTCTGGGTAGGCTTATCTTCCCGGCTCTTGACAATGTAGTCTGCACCCTCCAATTTTGCGAGAGCAGTATCCGTTTGTTCCTTGCTGACAGGCTTAAAATTTTTGCCTGCTTCCCTGGTTACCTGGAACCTGATGACTTCGTCAGCACTTTGCTTATTCTCTGCCGCGTCTTGTGCCAGGTTTGCATAGACTTCCCAATACTCCTCAGGAATGAAGGCACGAATTTCACGTTCTCTCTCAACGATCAATTTGACAGCAACTGATTGAACCCGGCCAGCAGACAATCCTCTCGCGATTTTCGCCCAGAGCAATGGTGATACCATAAATCCCACAACACGGTCCAAAAAGCGCCGGGCCTGCTGGGCATTGACCCGATCCATATTAAGTTCACCGGGCACTTCAAATGCTTCCTGAATTGCCTTTTTGGTGATTTCGTTAAACACCACCCGTCGATATCGACTTATGTCACCCCCGATTGCCTCTCGCAGGTGCCAGGCAATCGCCTCGCCTTCCCGGTCGAGGTCAGTCGCAAGATAGATTTTATCGGCATCCTCGGCCAGTTTTCTTAACTCCGCAACGACCTTCTCTTTGCCCGGTAATATTTCATACTGCGCCTTCCAACCATGCTCGGGATCAATTCCCATTCGCGAAATTAACTGTTTGCGCGCCTTTTGCTTTTTGTAGGCAGCCTTTTTAGCCGGGTCCATTTTTCGTGTCCTGGCGGCTTCCCTGGCTCTCACCTTGGGATCGACCTTACTGCCATTTCCGCTCACAGGAAGATCACGAATGTGGCCCACACTCGACTTAACAATGTAATCATTACCAAGATAACGATTTATCGTTTTGGCTTTCGCCGGTGATTCAACTATGACTAACGATTTACCCATATACGTTAATTCTTCATCTTCTTTAGCGTTAATATGCTGTCTAACCTGCACAATTTATCAATTAAATGAAACATGCAGATCCAGCGGGCGACATATATAAGGTGAAAGTTAACCAAGGTCAAGCAACAAATTAGTCATCACCCTCTACCGTCGTTGCGCATCGGCTTTGTAAAGTGCGTTTTTAGCTTAGCGCCAAAAACCAGTCGTTTGTCAACCAAAGATGTATGAACGGTCCTAAATTGGATCTAAATCGTCATGAATCATACAGGGTGAGATCGCGATACAACCCCTGAGGAATGCGACTAATGACGCAAATCCTTCCTCGTTGGAAAGCTCGTGCCAGTAGATGACAAGCCTGTCATTAACCTCTTGAATTTTCACGACATCGCCCGGTAATGAAGGGAGTTCACGGACCAGGAAATCTTCAAATTCCCTCGACATTTCTACCGGCCTGGATTTATGCCAATGCCAGTGACCTGGCAAATCCGGAGAAATTTCCGCTTTTCGCTCCAGAATCCAGTCAATCCGTGGGGAGATTCGCCATTCATCCGACTTTGGCCGGGTAAGACTGTAGGCGGCAACACCTAGAATCGGTTCCAGCGGTTTCCCCGTACTGGACAGATATTTGTCCCGATGCGGGATTGGATCGTCGATACGGGTTAATTCAACGCCGATACCCTGGCCCATGGCTTCCTTGCGAAACCGCATTTGCTTTTTTTGCCTGGCTGAGGGCAGAATTGCAACCATTGGTGCAATAATGAGCAACAGCACAAAGCCGATTATGAAGTATGCCATTTGCCGATATTACCAAGATGTTGACAACTTATGGTCAGCACTATTGTCTATAAGTTCCGATGTGTGTAAATTTGCCCTAAAACCGGCTCAAAAAAAATAATTGGGAAGCGGGAAGATGTTGATCGGGTAAAACCACCAGGCGTGCAGATTCCGCAAAATTGATAAAGAGGTGGATGCAATGGCTGAATATGCTCATATTCTTGTGGCAGTTGACTTAACTGAAGAGTCAAGACCTGTCGCAAATCGGGCGTGTGCTTTACGAGGTGCTTTCTCGGCAAAGTTGAGCTGCGCACATGTAATCGAACCATTGAGTCTGGCTTACGGCGGTGACATTCCAATGGATCTGTCGACCATTCAGGAACAGATACAGGAAACTGCAAGATCACATCTTTCAGAATTCGCCAGGACACTCAATATTGCACCAGAAGACCAACATCTCATCTTCGGTCGACCAGAAACAGAAATTCACACCCTGGCTAACCAGCTTGGCGCAGATCTCATTGTCGTCGGCAGTCACGGTCGTCACGGGCTTGCCCTTCTTCTTGGCTCCACTGCAAATGGTGTTTTACACGGTGCGCCTTGTGATGTACTCGCGGTTCGGGTTGGCAACTGACGCAGCCAGTCTCGCGCCCATTTCCATAGCGGTACCCGGCGGCTACCTCGCGTATTGCCTGCATTGGCTGGATAAGATGCGACCTCGAAGTGGATATGCCTTCATGTTGCGCGCCCGTCCTTCATGGCTGGTAATGTTCGCATTACTTTCGGTGTTATCAGTGCTATCGGTGCCAACGAATGCCGAGTTTTCAAGGGGCTTGAGTTACCAACCCCGACCTGAAACTTCTCGCTACGAGCAACGCAAACAGTATCAAGACATCATCTACTGGATTAAGACCGGCCAACGATCACGCTACCTGAAAGCCAGGGACCAGCTTCGAACTTATCCACTGTACCCCTATCTGGAATATACCGACAAAATCTATCGTCTATCGCGCCAGTCCCCGGATGCCATAATGGCGTTTATCGAGCAATACGGGGATACGCCCCTGGCAAACCAGTTGCGGCAAAACTGGCTATTCAACCTGGCCAAACGAGGTAAATGGCAACTATTCCTTGAATATTATGATGTTGAAGACAGCACAGGAAAAAATGCTTGTTCCTACGGTTATGCCTTGTCCAGACAAGGCCGCCTGCAGGAGGCACTCGATCACGCAGCGCAACTCTGGCTTGTGGATTTTTCGCAACCAGATGAATGTGATTCCGTGTTCAAAGTCTGGCAGGACAATGGCGGCCTAGCGCCCGAAATCGCCTGGAAACGATATTCCATGGTACTACAGGCAAACAAGGTGGATCTTGCAAGGTATCTGACAAGGTTCCTCTCTCGCGAAGACAAAAAATTTGCCTCCAGTTATCTGCTGGTACACAGGCGCCCGGCGAACATAACGCGGCTCGATAAGTTCAAGGCCCAGAATCCAAGGACTCGTGAGATCGTGCTGCACGGCGTGAAACGATTATCCAGATCGAAACCAGATCAGGCACTCGATACCCTGGTGAAATATGAATCTGTCCATACTTTCGAAACGCAAAGCCTTACCGAGGCGTATGTCTATATCGGCAAGAAACTTGCCAATTCTGCTGATGACAAAAACCAGATCGAAGACCTGCCCGTAAATCTGCATGATCACCCGGACCTTGCCGAAGCCCGTATCCGCCTGGCACTTCGCAAGGCAGATTTCAGCCAGGTGCTTATCCTGATCAACACTCTGCCCAGGGAATCCCGGAAACAGGCCGTCTGGCAATACTGGAAAGCAAGGGCATTGATTGATTCTGTTGGTCAGGCCGACCGTGATATCGCCATTAACATTTTCGTTAAGTTGGCTGAAGCCAGAACATTTTACGGCTTTTTATCGGCAGACTATCTCCAACAGGACTACAACTTCGTCGATGAGCCTTCCGCCATCACCACAGAGGAAATACTTGCCCTGGAAGAAACGCCCGGCATTCAGCGCGCCCTGGAACTACTGGCAATGAATGAGCGCAACAGAGCCAGAAGGGAATGGTATTTCACGACCCGGGATTTCTCGAGCAGGGAGAACAAAATCGCTGCAAGGGTTGCTCTAAAGTGGGGATGGTATAAACCGGCCATACAATCCCTTATTGAAGCGAAAGCCTGGAACGACCTGGAGCACCGGTTCCCGATTGCCTACCCGGATGAATTTATCAGCAACGCGAGAGTCGCCGACATTCCGGTATTCTGGAGCTTCGCGATCGCCCGCCAGGAAAGTGCATTTATGCCAGATGCCAAATCTCCGTTGGGTGCCTATGGACTGATGCAACTCATGCCAGCAACGGCCAGGTCAATGGCACGGCGAACAGGCGTAAAGCTTAGATACAACCGGGAACTGACAGACCCGTCACTTAACATCAAGCTCGGCTCTGCATACCTGGGAAGAATGCTACGCCGATATGAAAACAACCGAATCTTCGCTTCTGCCGCCTACAATGCAGGACCAGCAAATGTTGATAAGTGGCTCAATCCCGAACTGGCTCTGGATGTCTGGATAGAAACCATCCCTTTTACAGAGACCCGGAACTACGTCAAGAATATCCTGATGTTTTCCACGATATACGGCCGGTTGCTCAAACAAAACCAGCCATTGATCTATCATCATGAATTTGATGACTTCTCCCCACCGATGATAGTAGCTCCCCAAAAAAGTCTGCCAGGTAACGCAACGCCGCATGTCAACAGCATGGGGATCGAGATACTTGCCCCGACCACGCTGGGTGAAATAGAAAACACGAATGCTTCAGAATGACAAATACACCATCTGACCTGGTTGATATTGGTACCAACCTGACTCATGATTCTTTCGACGAAGACAGGCAGGAGGTCATGAACCGCGCCATCGAAAAGGGTGTAATGCAGATGATCGTTACGGGAGCATCGATCCAGGGCAGTGAAGATTCGGTCGCGCTTTCTAAGACGAATGACAACCTGTTTGCGACTGTCGGAATTCATCCACATCATGCTCAAGAAACAAACGAGCGCGCCCTGGCGCGTTTTTCAGAATTGTCGGCTAATGAAAATGTTAAGGCTATCGGTGAAACCGGCCTCGATTTCTTCCGGGATTTCTCTCCCAGAAAAACACAGATCAGTTCATTCGAGAGTCACATTGAACTCGCCTCCAGGATTGGGCTTCCCATGTTCCTGCATGAACGGGATGCTCACCCGACATTAGCCGAGGTATTAAAACCGACTCGTGACCAGTTAAAGGATGTTGTGGTGCATTGTTTTACGGGCGAAAAAAATGCACTTTACACCTATCTTGATCTTGGCTGTTATATCGGCATCACCGGATGGATATGCGATGAAAGAAGAGGCGCCCACTTGATTGAGCTAGTCAAGGACATCCCTCATGATCGCCTGTTAATAGAAACGGATGCACCTTACCTATTGCCAAGAAATATAAAACCGAAACCAAAATCCAGGCGAAATGAGCCGCATTACCTGACTGTTATCTGCCAGTTTATTGCTAATATTCTGGGTCTTCCATATGAGGACCTGGCCCGGCAAACCACCTTGAATGCCCGGACATTTTTTGATCTGCCTGAAATGAATCCATCGACAGAATGAACATTAAACTTTATACCACGCTTGGTTGTCATTTATGTGATGAAGCGCTTGTCATGTTGCAAATTCTCCAGGCGCAGCATAAATCACTGAAACCAGAGGAAATTGAAATAGCAGATTCAGAAGAATTAGTGGCAAAATATGGTATCCGGATACCGGTCGTTACCTCTGACATATCGGAAGGGGACATTGGCTGGCCTTTTACAGTTGAAGAACTCAGCCGATTTCTGAAACTGGATTTTGCCGGAAAGAAATGCTGATGGCAGAATACGAAAGCAATGTGTTTTGGTGAGAGCAATGTACAAGAGCAATGAACAAGAGCAATGTACAAGAGCCTGCGTATTTCACCAGGGCGGCCCTGGTGTTATGTTAGATGTAGTCAAAAACAGATTAAGGGCGAATCAACTACACACGGAAAAGTATCGTTTGCGCCTGATCAATTGCAGAGAATAAAGGAGCGAGCAGCATAATGAAGGCACCATATGGGTCATGGAAATCACCCATTACCAGCGATCTCATCGTGGCAGAAACGATTGGTATCAGTAGCCCAACTTTTTACCAGGGCGAACTTTACTGGATTGAAAACAGACCCAGGGAAGCAGGACGTAACGTCCTGGTGAGGCGCGATTCCAAGGGGGTCGAGATTGATATCAATCCCGCGCCATTTAACATCAGGACCAGGGTGCATGAATACGGTGGCGGAGCATGGTTGCTGCACGATGGTGCACTTTTCTTCTCAAATTTTGAAGACCAGCAGCTATACAAACAACCCCTTAACGAAAAACAACCGGTGCAACTCACTCATTCACCCGGGTTGCGATTCGCTGACGGCATCATCGATTCCAGATTTAACCGGATGATTATGGTCATCGAGGATCATAATTTTGAGGGCGAAGCAGAAAATAAACTGGCTGCAATTGACCTCGTTACCGGAGACGTCTCAATAATCGCCATGGGACATGACTTTTTCGCTTCACCAACCATCAGTCCGGATGGCAGGCAGTTATCCTGGATCACCTGGGACCACCCGGATATGCCATGGGATGAAACCATACTCTGGCTGGCAAGCATTAACGATAGCGGAGAACTTGACAATATCAGGCAGGTATCCGGTGGAAAAATCAACCAACAGAAAATATCCGTACAACAACCCCGTTTCTCTCCAACGGGGCAATTATATTTCATCTCTGATCAATCAGGCTGGTGGAATATTCATCGCCTGGACGGCGAACAGGATACGAAAATCCTCGAACGTGAAGCCGAGTTTGGCCAGCCCCACTGGGGATTTGGACTTTGTACTTACATATTCGTGGATGGGCATCAGGATGCAGACCAGATAATCTGTATTTTTGAAGTGAAGAACGAAAGCAGGCTGGCCACGCTTATAGTTGGTAACAAAGTAGTTGGTAGCAAAGTAGCTGGTAATAAAATAGTTGGCAACGACCTCAAGGAAATAGACCTGGCTTATTCCAATATTAGCGGCCTGTCCCTGGATGGCGGCCAACTTGTGTTTATGGGGGCATCCCCGGTGGAATTTAACGGCATTGTTCAACTCGACCTTAAATCCGGCACCACGCAGAGTATTAAAAAAACGACAAACTTGTCACTGGACGAGGGTTATTTCTCTGTGCCGGAAACCATCGAATTTCCAACGGCTAGCGGGGAACACGCTCATGGGTTTTTCTATCCGCCCACCAACAAGGACTATATCAGTGAGCGCCAAGACGATGAACCGGAAATTCAGGAACGGCAACAACCTCCATTAATCGTCATGCTCCACGGTGGCCCCACGGGTGCAACCCACTCGGCACTCAGCCTTAGAACACAATTCTGGACCAGCCGGGGATTTGCGGTCCTGGACCTCAACTATCGCGGATCGACAGGATACGGCCGCGTGTATCGGGATAAGCTACTGGGTAACTGGGGAATTGTCGACGTGGAAGATTGTGTCTCCGGTTGTCATTACCTGGGAGACAAGGGACTGGTCGATATGTCACGCCTCGCCATCCGCGGTGGTAGCGCCGGAGGTTACACTACTCTCTGCGCCCTGACATTTACCGATACCTTTAGCGCTGGTGCCAGCCATTTCGGCGTCAGTGATCTGGAAGCCCTGGCAAACGACACTCATAAATTCGAATCACGATACCTGGACAGCATGATCGGCCCCTACCCCGAACGGCTGGATATCTACCGGGCAAGATCACCCATTCATCACGTCGACCAGCTCTCCAGCGCCTGTATTTTCTTTCAGGGTCTTGAAGACAAGGTTGTACCGCCCAGCCAGGCGGAAACCATGGTCGATGCGCTGGACAAAAAAGGAATCCCGGTCGCCTACATTCCCTTTGAGGGGGAACAGCATGGGTTCCGTCGGGCCGAGAACATCAAGCGATGCCTGGATCTTGAACTCTATTTTTATTCGAAGATCTTCAACTTTACGACTGCAGATCAAATCGAACCCGTGGAAATCAAGAACCTGCCAACATGAGTGTGCTGTTGTAATGTCACCGGTTAAACCACTCGATGGGAACAAAGACCCTGTTTTCAGATCTTGACCTGGTTATCAATAGCGGCGACAAAACAGGGCTTGTGGGTCACAACGGATCCGGCAAATCGACCCTGTTTTCAATCATCAACAATCAACTGGCTGCTGACGACGGCGATATCTCCCGCACCAACAATCTGTTGTTGGAAGCAGTCGAACAATTTATTGATCCTCAACTCAACGAACTTTCCTTATTCGAAGCCCTGCAGATGAAATTGCCTAAAGAGGAACAGGATTTTAGCGAATACAAAAGTGTCATGTTGCTTCAACAACTGGGATTTGATGAAAGCGAACCAGGCTACCAGGTTTCACACTTAAGCGGCGGTCAGCAGGACAGGCTCATGTTTGCCCGCGCAGTGATCAATAACCCGACTTTAATTCTATTTGACGAGCCAACCAATCATCTTGACCTGCAAACACTGATCTATTTCGAGAATTTCCTGGTATCTCTGGATGCTGCATGCCTGCTTATATCGCACGACCGACAGTTTCTGGACGCAGTGACGGATCGAACCCTCTTCCTCCGGGACCAGCGTATTGACAGTTTAAATCTATTCTATACAGAAGCGACAGAAGCGACAGAAGCAAAATTTCGTCTTGATGAAGCAGATGACGCGCCAAGTCGACTCGAAAAGCAGAAGAGAAAAAAATCCGCGAGTTGCGAGCCAGTGCTAAACGCCTGTGAATCTGGGGTAAGGTTTACGACAACGAAAAGCTGGATTCCCTTACCTCGACCCGGAAAAAAGTGGCTGTGCTATTTCGCTGAAGGCTCTTTATTCGCTGAAGGCTCTTTATTCGCTGAAGGCTCTTTATTCGCTGAAGGCTCCTCATCCAGCGCATTCAGTATTGTGCAATGGATGGCAGATTCATCTCCGCCACAACAGGCATCGGTAATCAGTTGCAGCGCATTTTTCATTCTGATGAGTTCTGCAATTTTTTTGTCGATCACCAGTAACTTGTTTTCTGCAAGTTCTTTAACCTCACCGCAGGTACTCTCTTCCCTGGTCACCCTCATGGACAACAATTCATCGATTTCCTTCAGCGAAAATCCCATCTTTTTCGCACGCATAATAAACTGTACCCGCAGTACTTCTTTCTGGGTGTACAACCGATAGCCAGCATCACTTCGCCTGGGTTCCTGAAGCAATCCCCTGGCTTCATAAAATCGCAGTGTTTCATTATTCGTCTCTGTCAGCCTGGCGAGTTCACCAATTTGCAAATATCCCATCACTCCTCCTTAAATCCTGGTTCATCGTTCACTACCTGCAGATCTTTACTTACCGATCTTTAATTACCGATCTTTAATTACAGATCGTCAGTAACTGATATCAACAGTTGAACCCAGTCTAAACCCTAAAGCTTACTACAAGGTCAAGACTTTGTTAAATCTCCAGTAAATTTCCCTAAAGGTTCCTTTCGATTAGCAGCTTTCCTCTTTACTATGCAACGCCTGTGGCGACTCAACACCGGGAGAAATGATGGGAACGAATATACTGATCGAAGGACTTTGCTTTGCCGAGGGCCCGAGATGGCATGAAAACCGACTGTGGTTCTCCGATATGCATGATTACAAGGTGTTCGCAACAGATATGGATGGCAACATGGACACCATCGCCGTCGTCCATGAACAACCCTCCGGCCTGGGCTGGTTACCGGACGGCCGTTTGCTCATTGTTTCCATGCTGGACCGCAAACTATTAGTGCTGGAAGATGGAAATTTATCGGAGTTTGCCAATCTGCATGATCTGGCAACTTATCATTGTAACGACATGGTTACCGATAAGCTGGGACGATCATACGTCGGTAATTTCGGATTCGATCTTTCTAATGGAGCAGAACCCACTACCGCAGAAATTATCATGGTTACGCCAGATGGGCAGCCTCGGATCGTTGCCAGTGAGGTTTCATTTCCCAACGGCACGATTATTACACCCGATGGAAATACATTGATTGTCGGAGAGACCATGGCGGCTTGCCTAACGGCATTTGATATTGCTGATGACGGAACACTTTCCAACAGAAGGCTCTGGGCACAACTTGAAAAAGCAGTACCCGACGGGATTTGTCTTGATGATCATGGCGGAATCTGGGTGGCATCTCCCGTCAGTAATGAAGCGCTGCGTGTACTCGAAGGCGGCGAGGTCACGGACAGGATCAAGGTTGAAAACCAGGCTTTTGCCTGCATGTTAGGTGGTGAAGATCGAAAGCGGCTGTTTATCCTGACGGCAGCTTCCTCAGACCCTGAAGAATGCCGCAAGGGCAGGACCGGTAAGATCGAATATGTAGACGTCGAATATCCAGGTGCTGGTCTTCCATAATAGTTGCTTTGTATCATCACGCCCCAGGGCTGTTTGCACAAATATTCAGCATAGAAGGAAAGGAATTGTTGGTGGCTTTTTTATAAGAACCGCTAAGGGGTTTTTATAAGAGCCGCTGAGGGCTTTACATGATTAACAAAAAATTGAGAATTGCGGTCATCAATGGTGGCGAATCTGCAGAGGCTGAAGTTTCACGTTCCAGTGCGAGAGGTGTGGTCCAGGCCTTAAGGGAAAATTATGAACATGTCTCTTCCATGGAACTCGATGGAAAGCTTGCCGCATCCCTGCAGGAATATGCGGTAGATGTTGTCTTTCCTGTTTTACATGGCCCGCCCGGGGAAGACGGTACAGTGCAAGGTTTCCTTGAAATCCTTGGCTATCCCTATGTGGGAAGTGACGTTCAGGCTAGCGCTTTTGCCATGGACAAGATTGTCTCCAAGGGCATTTTTCGTGAATCGGGATTACCGCTAATAAAACAAACCGTGGTCACCAGGACCGAAGGGATTGCGAGCGCCGTTCACAAAATAATCCAGGAACTCGGTGAATATGTGGTCGTCAAGCCGGCAAGGCAGGGCAGCGCACTGGGTATCACACTGGTCGACAATGAAAATCAGCTGCACGAAGGGCTGCAGAGGGCCTTCGGCTTTGACGAACGGCTACTGGTTGAACACCGTATGGACGGCAAGGAAGTTACCGTCGGCATTATTGACACAGATGATGGTTGCAAGCCTTTTCCCGTGATTGAAATTACCACGCCGGAGGGTAGCTGGTACGACTATGAACATCGTTACACCAAAGGTCTGAGCGAGCATTTAATGCCAGCAAATCTACCGGACAACCAGTATTTAAGACTTCAGGAAATTGCAATTGCAGCCCACCAATCCCTTGGCTGCAGGGATCTGTCCAGGGCTGACTTTATTCTGACTGGCGATGCCATTGAAGATATCTATCTTCTGGAAGTCAATACGCTACCCGGCATGACACCCACAAGCCTCTACCCGGATGGTGCTGCAGGTTATGGACTCAACTTTATCGAACTGGTCAGCTACCTGGTGGAACGTGCTGCCAGCGCATAGCCTTACATATCGTAGCCGCTGAAAATACCCAACTGCGAACTCGCAAAAATTCCCGCCAAAACACTACCCAGGGCACTGGGTTTACCGAATTTTATCCACTCGATTACCATCCAGGTAAGCACGCCGGCTGAAGCAGACAGTTGTCTTACCAGCATGGATGCACACACGCCCAGGGTTCCGGCGAGTAATTTATTCATATAACACTCCTTCGTGCAGCGAATAGGCGGCGGTTAATTGGCAATATTCCTTTTTTCTCAGTCCATAGCATTCCTGCTAAACCGATAAAGTGTACTCGATTCATTTACAGCGTAACAACAAGCACGAGCATCAGAGGCCTGACCCTGTTGGTCCCTGGGGTCTTATTTCCCAGACTAATAAAAAATCATTTCCTTATAACAAAATGATAATCGACAAGTTCGGGAGGCTAGGGTACAAATAGAGTCTGCCAGCATGAAATTACCTTGCCGGTGGTGGTGAGAAATCGCCGTATTTTCGCGATGTCTCAACCAGATTTAGCAATGAGGTTTAACAGGCTGTTGAAAAAGAGACCCACGCCATGTGAGGCGTCTAACTACAAGGCTCAATATATGCGAAGACAAAAAAGAGATAAGTCTGACCGCGCTTTCCTTCGCGGTTACCAGATAGGTGTCCATGGAAAATCACGAGAACTATGCCCCTATCATGAGGATGACCCCAAACAAACCTGGCTCAACGGCTGGCGCAGTGGACGTGAAGACAATTGGGATGGTTATATTGGCACCGCCGGAGTGAGTAAAAATAATTTAGCCTGATACGCCAGGCTAGATGCCATCAAGAAAAGGTCCCTGTCCGGGGCCTTTTTTTATTGGCAGGTTGGCAGGCAACCGACCCCTGTTGAATAGGGCATAAGCAAGTTACCGGGACCTGCCCCTGACCTGATGTTTAGCGTACAATTGCGCCCTGACAAGGGGAACCCACCTTTAAACTCACGGTCTATAGACCCGTCACTTTTTTCGGGCAACCGACAATAGACAATCAAATACAACCTGACATCTAACAGAATCAAGAAATATGCAACATCGTGAACCTATCCTGAAGCTTGAGAAATGGCTCTCTGCACAAATTATCGGGCAGGACAAGCTGGTAAATCGACTGCTGATGGCGCTCCTGGCAGACGGCCATCTCCTGGTGGAAGGTGCACCAGGCCTGGCAAAAACCAAGGCGATTAAAATCCTGGCAGAAGGCATCGAAGGGGACTTTCATCGAATTCAATTTACACCTGATCTTCTGCCTTCGGATATTACCGGTACCGAGATATACCGCGCCCAGGAAGGCACGTTCGAATTCCAGAAAGGACCCATATTCCACAATTTAATTCTTGCCGATGAAATCAATCGTGCACCGGCAAAGGTACAGTCGGCGTTGCTCGAAGCTATGGGCGAACGCCAGGTGAGTTTTGGCCGCCAGACGTTCCTGCTACCGGAACTGTTCCTGGTGATGGCAACGCAGAACCCGATCGAGCAGGAAGGCACCTATCCCTTGCCGGAGGCGCAACTGGACCGCTTCCTGATGCATGTGAGTATCGATTACCCGGATGCCGCCTCAGAACGCCGCATATTGCAGCTTGTTCGGAATGAGGCAAGGTCATCGACGGTTAATGAAAGCCTTGTGTCCCCGAGGATCAGCCAGGAATCCATATTCGCTGCCCGGCAGGAAATCCTTGAATTGCATATGGCACCAGTGGTGGAGGAATATATCATCCAACTCACCATGGCCACGCGATCACCGGAAGTCTATGGAGATGATCTGGCCAACTGGCTGGATTATGGCGCCTCACCCCGGGGTACCATCTCCCTGGATTTGTGCGCCCGTGCTAACGCCTTCCTGCTGGGTAAAGATTTCGTCAGCCCGGACGATGTGCAGGCGGTGGTGCATGACGTCTTCAGGCACAGGATCATCGTCAGCTTTGAGGCAGAAGCAATCGGCGTCGATGCGGATCAGATTCTCGATACCCTGATCCAGCGGGTGGCGGCTGCCTGAACCAGGTATGGCAAACACCAAGCGTCAAAATCTCGCCAGCAATATTACACTCCGTGGTGGCGCCTACACGGATATCAGGGACCTCATTCGGCTCCGATATGCCGTTCGGGAACTCGATAGCCTGACACTCCCCAAATCAACCAATCCGCTTGCAGGTTTATTGACTTCCAATTTCCGTGGCAGGGGGACTGATTTCGCTGAGGTCAGGGTCTATCAACCAGGCGATGACGTTCGCACCATCGACTGGCGCGTCACCGCACGGACTCAAACACCACACACCAAAGTGTTCCAGGAAGAAAAAGAACGTCCGGTCTTAATCCTGGTTGATCAATCCATCTCTATGTTTTTTGGCTCCCAGGTGGCATTTAAATCAGTTATCGCCGCAGAAGCGGCTGCGCTAATCGCCTGGACCAATCTCGACAGGGGGGATCGTGTCGGGGGCATCGTGTTCACTGAAAACCACCACCGCGAGGTTCGGCCGAGACGAAGCAAGCACTCGGTTCTGCGGCTGCTTCACGAAATCCATGATTTTAATCACCTGCTTTCCAGGCAAGCATCTTCAGCACAAGCAATTCCTGAACAGGTAAAACCCGGAGTTGCCGGATCCACCGGGAATAACCACCTGGATCGGCGCTACCCGGGACAGCGCTACCCAGAACAAAGCTACCTGGCACAAAACTCTCCCGGACATAACTCCCCTGGACATAACTCCCCCGGACATAACTCTTCCGGGCAGGACTACCTGGCTGAAGCACTCAGGAATGTCCGTCGCGTCGCAAAACACGGCAGTACCATATTCCTGATCAGCGATTACCGCTCCTTCAACGAACTGGCAAAAATTCACATCAGGCAATTGGCACGGCACAACGATATCGTTGGCATATTTATTAGCGATCCGCTGGAACGATCCTTACCAGCACCGGATCTATACACCATCACCGACGGCAGGAAAAAGGCTAAAATCAATACAGCCAACAAACAATATCGTCAAGATTATGAGGATGCTTTCGACCAGTATGTAAAGGAACTTCGTAGCGAATTTGCCCGTATCAAGTCCCCACTGCTGGAATTATCAACTTCCGAACCGCTTATACAGACCCTGTCAAAACGCTTCAGCGAACAAGCTGCACAGGCTTTGCGGGTATAACATGGCGCAGGCAAACCCTAACATTCTACCGGCGACCCAATCCGATCCGCTGGCACAATTGCGGGATATTCACCTGCCTGTACCAATCGACACCGGCCCTTTCCAGGTATGGCCCCCGGCGCCCGGTTGGTGGATTCTTGCGCTGCTTTGCCTGGTGACAGGACTGCTGGTATTTCGTTGGGCCTGGTCCCGTTGGCAGGCCAATAAATACCGCCGCGAAGCAGTAATCCAACTCGATGCCATCCTGCAAGCATGGGAGTCGCATGGTGATACGACTCAATACCTCCGGGAATACCAGTTCTTGCTTAAACGCGTCGCCCTTACACGCTACAACCGCGAACTGGTGGCCAGCCTGACGGGGGAGGCATGGGTTGCTTTTCTCGACAAGAGTTCCAGGGGTAGTGAATTCACCATGGGTGAGGGGCAGAGTTTGATTAACGGCAACTATATTGAAAAACCCAGTGCTGACGTTCACAAATTGCACCAGTTAGGACGTGAATGGATTCGCAACCATGGTGAATTGCCAGAACTGGGAGTGGCAGCATGATTGAATTCATCTGGCCCTGGGCAGCTGCATTTCTTCCCCTGCCCTTAATTGTATTATGGTTGTTGCCGAAAACGACACACCAGGAAGCGGCGCTTCACGTCCCCTTTTTCAGCATCGCGTCCGGGTTCGAGAGTGATCGCAAATTCACCGGGCATCGATCATTGTTACGCAGGCTGCTTATCATTTTTATGTGGCTGGTGCTGGTGCTCGCTGCCACTCGCCCACAGTGGATCGGTGAGCCCATTGAGTTGCCAATCAGCGGGCGTGACCTGCTGCTTGCAGTCGATATTTCGGGATCCATGGGAACCGAGGATATGAAATCCGGCAACAGGATGACGACCCGGCTAAACATCGTCAAGGATGTCGTTGGCGACTTTGTTGAAAGACGCAAAGGCGATCGTCTCGGGCTTATCTTATTTGGTAGCCAGGCTTACCTGCAAACACCACTCACTTTCGATCGCAACACCGTCAAGACCCTTTTAGCCGAAACACCACTCGGGATCGCCGGTGGCAAGACCGCTATCGGGGATGCGATTGGCCTTGCCGTCAAAAGACTCAAGTCCAGACCCGCAGAGAACCGCGTTCTGATCTTACTCACCGATGGCGTGAACAATGTCGGTGAAGTTCAACCCCTGCAGGCGGCGAAGCTGGCGAGGCTGGAAGGCATTCGGATTTACACTATCGGCTTCGGTGCAGATGAACTCATCGTACCGGGTCTACTTTTCAACAGGAAGATTAATCCTTCCGCCGAACTCGATACAAAAACGCTCACCGAGATCGCCAACCTGACCGGCGGCCTCTATCAGCGGGCCAGAAGTTCATCGGAACTGGTCAAGATCTATGCCGCACTGGATAAACTCGAACCCATAGAACTGGAACAGGAAACCTTTCGGCCTGTTAAATCCCTCTTTTTCTGGCCCCTCGGACTGGCGCTCATCCTGAGCCTGTTGTTTGCCGCCTTACATCCTGCGATGACAACCTGGGCTTACCACTGGTGGTATGCAAAAAGATTGACATTAAAAACATTCAGCCAACAACCGGTAGACCCGGCACAGGATCCCGCACAAGACAAGCGCCGCGCAACCACAGTTGAGATCGAGACATGAATGCCGATATCCTGCAGGATTTCCATTTCCTGAGGCCGGAATGGTTCTGGGTGCTCATCCCCGCGATTATTTTATTCGCGCTGCTTCGATACCGGCAAAGCAGTACCAGCCGCTGGGAGAAGGCGATTGACCCTGACTTATTACCTTATCTACTGGAGACGTCTACCGGAACTGTTAGCAAAAATCCATTTAGCCTGCTGTTAGTCGCCTGGATATTAGCAACCATTGCACTCGCCGGTCCGGTATGGGAAAAGACACCGCAGCCGGTTCACGAACGCGAGGATGCACTGGTCGTACTGCTCGATCTAACGCGTTCAATGTATGCAGCGGATGTGAAACCCAACCGTCTCGTCAGGGCAAGACGAAAGCTGATCGACCTGTTAAAAAAACGCAACGAGGGTATCACAGGACTGATCGTCTTTGCGGGAGACGCCCACGCGGTATCACCACTGACTGATGACAACAACACTATTATTGCAATGATTCCCGCGTTGACTCCTGCGATCATGCCTGCACCAGGCAGCCAACTCGCACCAGCGCTGCGCCGTGCAATGAAATTATTTCAGGATGCCGGTGTTGCCAGCGGGCGAATCCTGATCATCACTGATGAAATTCGTGATGCGGCCGAAGCCCAGGCAGTCGCCAGGGACTATCGCTATTCATACCCGATTTCAGTCCTGGCAGTAGGCACGCAGGAAGGCGCGCCCGTGCCACTTTCTGTGCCCGTATACGGCACCACTCCTGCCGGGCCGGCTTCTGCCCAGGCAGGATATCTGAAGGATCGTCGCGGTAATCTCGTTATCCCGAAGGTAAACATTCAAAACCTGCAAGACTTTGCCACCCTGGCCGGGGGGCGTTTTTCAATGATGACCCTCGCCGATCATGACCTCGATTATTTGCTCGCTGACGAACCGCTAATGGAAAATGAGACCTTCAGGGTACTGGAAAGGGATTTTGACGTCTGGTTCGAGGAAGGACCCTGGTTATTGCTGTTGTTGCTTCCGCTCGCATCGCTTGCTTTCAGGCGCGGCTGGGTCTGGTGTTTTGCGCTTCTGCTTATTATGCCGCCTGAAAGAGCGCAGGCGGGATTGTGGGATGATCTCTGGCAAACTCGTGACCAACAAGCGATGAGGGCCTTGAATAAGGGTAATAGCAGTGACGCAGCTAAACTTTTTGAAAGTACCCAGTGGAAAGGGTCAGCACACTACAAAAGCGAAAGCTACAACGAAGCAGGCAATCAATTCGCCAGAATCGATTCCGGTGATAGCAAATACAATCTGGGTAATGCCCTTGCCAAACAAGGCAAGTATGAGGAAGCAATAGAGGCTTACTCACAATCCCTGGAGTTTAAGGCGGAAAATGAGGACGCCACATTCAACAAGAAGCTGCTGGAGGAATTACTCTCACAGCAGGAACAGCAGAAGGGTGAAGAAGGAGAGCAGGACGAAAACCAGGATAAAAGCGACCAGCAGCAGTCACAGAATGAGCAGAACCGGAACGAAGACGAACAGCAGTCCGACAACTCACAAGAAGACCAACAGCAAAATGCTGATCAAGAGCAGCAGGATCCAAAGGATGAATCCGAGAAAAGCGAAGACGAACAACCGGAAAACCAGCAGATGGCGGAAGAGGATGCAAAACTCAATGCCGAGGAACAACAAGCATTGCAACAATGGTTGCGGCGAGTACCCGATGACCCGGGTGGGCTGTTAAGGCGAAAATTTGAACAACAATATGAAGACCGCCTCAGAAAAGGCAGTATTTCCAGGAATGACCCCAATACAGATTGGTAGCCACATGGAATCAAGAGACAGATGATGTCAAGAATCAACATTTTCGTACTATGCGCCCTGGTTGCAAACTTCACGCATGCAACAGTGACAGCTACTGTCGATCGTAATTCGATCAGCGAATTCGAAGTCGTCAGACTAACGATTCGTATAAGCGGGGAATCACCCGATACTGCTCCCGACTTTTCCGGCATTGAACAGGATTTCGAGATCATCAATACCCAAAACCATAAAACCACTTCCATCAGTATCGTAAATGGCCGGCAAACAAGCAGTGTGCAGATAGACTATGTGCTGACGCTGCGCGCAAGACGATTGGGACAACTGATGATTCCCCCGATTCAAGTGGGCAGGGAGATGACTTCTGCCATCCCTGTTCGTGCAGTGGCGCAAACAACGGCAACGACCAGGCGTATGAACCGGCTTGTATTTTTTGATACCAGCGTCGACACCACCAACACATACGTTCAGGCGCAGGTCCTGTACACGGTGAAACTTTTTTATTCTGATTCTATTTCTGGCGATTTCCCCCCACCGCCGAAGATCGAAGATGCGGTAATCGAAACTGTTGAAACCGAAAAACGCTACGAATCCATTATTAACAATCGCCGTTATTATGTGCTGGAAAAACGTTATGCCATATTCCCGCAGAAAAGCGGCGTCATGAGAATTCCGAGAGAAACCTTTCTTGGCTCAAGGGGAAGGGGGGGACTATTCTCTTCCAGGCAAAGGGTTAACGCGCTTTCCGGCAAGCATCTTATCAGCGTAAAAACGATTCCAGGATCCTTCACAGGTGATAACTGGATTCCGGCCAAACAGCTCACTCTGTCGGAATCCTGGGCTGAAAACCCGCCCCGGTTCAGAGTCGGTGAGCCAGTCAATCGGGTGCTGGTCATGAGTGCCCGCGGCCTGGCAGTCTCTCTGCTACCGCCATTCGAGGATCTGGACCTGCTTAATGCAAAAACCTACGCCGACCCGCCTGAATCCATCGAACAGGTCAGCGCCGAAGGAATAAATTCCACCATCACCACAACCATCGGTATTGTGCCTATCGAGGCCGGGCAACTTACATTACCGGCAATCAGTATTCCCTGGTGGAACACGCGAACGGATAAACTTGAAGTGGCGAGCCTTGCAGCAACAACCTACGAGGTCTTGCCCGCAATCGGTGCTGTTACCGTCGCGACGCCCTTGCCCACCCCAGCAGCGCAGCCAATCCCGGATGCTGCGCCACAGTCTGCTACCGGCAGTTATTGGATGACAATAGCAGCGGTACTCGGATTACTTTTACTCTTTACCAGCTGGCAATGGCGGGCGACACGGCTAAAACTCGGCGCGGTGCTGGAGACAGACAACACATCGGCCGGCCCAACGTTCGATTCTCCAAATGAAGACCAGGCCTTCAAGGACCTGACTGCCGCCTGTAAAGCCAGTGACGCGGCAAGAGCGCATCGAAACCTGTTTCTCTGGGGCAAAGCAAGGTTCCCGCAAATCGAATCCACCATCGACCTGGTTCGATTAACCGGCAGGCATGAGTTTGCCAATTGTTCAAGTGATCTGGAACGAGCACTCTACTCACCCGGCGATCATTCGTCCGAAAGCCAGGGTGATTGGCAAGGTAATGAGCTGCTCAAGCTGGTGACCGAGATCCGGAACAGCAAACAGGAAGTTGATCACAGGACTGCATTGGCCGGGTCACTCAATCCTGTTTAATCTCGCTGAATCGAATGAGATGGTTCACGCCCAGGAATCTGGCTGCACATTTTGAATTATGCTGGCTAGGAGAACTCGCCCCGCGAGCGGCGCGCTGTCGCGCAGCAAACATTTGAGGCGCGCAAATGAGGGGCAATCGAATAATACAAAATTTTTCTGTGATTAAATCAATGGATTGGTTTATGTTTGATGAGAGTCTGTCGGACCTAGACGCTTTTCGAGGCTATCTCGAATACATTTTCTGACAAGTTTTCAGTGTCCAGAATCCTGTTAAGTTCTGCTTTCATCAACTGTTGCCTTTCGTTTTCATATTTATGCCACCGGGTAAGCGGCGCCAGAATACGTGCTGCCATCTGCGGATTGACGGCATTGAGCTCAATAACGCAATCGGCGAGGAAGGCATATCCCGAACCACTACTGTGATGAAAGTGCACAGCGTTCTGGAAAGCGAAAGACACAACCACAGAGCGCATCCTGTTGGGATTTTTCATATCGAAGGCATCATGCTGCATGAGTGCCTTCACCCTGTCTAACGCTCCGGCACGGGGGCAAGCCGCTTGCAGCGCAAACCATTGATCAATAACCAGGGCCTCGTCAGACCAGCGATTGAAAAATTCGACCAGTGCTTTTTCCCTGGCGTCTTCTGCAGCTTCAGCCTCTGCATTAATCAAAGCTCGAATGGCAGCACTGGTATCGGTCATATTGCTGGCGTACTTAAACTGGTTGGCGCACAGGCTTACCATTTCAGTATCCTCAGGCAACATGAGATAAGCCAGGGCAACATTTTTCAGCGCCCGCCGTGCAATAGCCTCCGCATCGAGCTGATAGTCAGCAGAATCCTGGTTCAGTTTGTAGACCGACAGCAGGACACCTTTGAGCCTGCCTGCTATCTCGCGGCGTACGGTTTCCCGGGCCAGATGAATTGAATCCACATCAGCAATGTCTGCCAATTCCGCGAGATAGGTCTCTGAAGGCATGACCAACATATTGGCAATCATCGCCTTGTCCACACTGCCATCGCTATCATGGTCTATCGCCTGGTCCAGATTGCTTTCGCAGGCCCGGATCAGACGCTGGTCAACAGTTATTTCGCCACCCTGCTGGATTTGCCCGATGACTTCCTGAATGACATCAATTGCCAATCTCTGCCCGGCCTCCCAGCGATTAAAACCATCGCTGTCATGACTCATCAGGAACATGAGTTCATCGCGGGTATAATCGTACTCGAGTTTAACCGGTGCAGAAAAACCCCTTAGCAGCGAGGGTATGGGTTCCTTCTCGATCCCTTCGAAGACAAATGACTGGCTTTCCTGTTTGATATTAAGCACCCCGGATTCATCTGTCACATCCAGCGCCAGGTCCTTACCGGCATCATCGAGCAATCCAATTGCCAGTGGAAAATGGTAGGGATCCTTACTCGCCTGGCCCGGGGTCGGTGGACAGGATTGGCTGATGTTCAATGTATATGTTTTTTCAGCCTGGTTGAATTCACTGGTGACCTTCACCACCGGTGTTCCCGCCTGCCGGTACCAGACCCTGAACTGCGTCAGGTCAGCATCGTTAGCATCTTCCATCGCTTTAACAAAATCTTCCGTGGTAACAGCCTGGCCATCATGCCGATCAAAATAGAGATCAGTTCCCTTGCGGAATTTTTCCGCGCCGAGCATCGTTCGAATCATTCGAACCACCTCCGCCCCCTTTTCATAGACGGTTGCAGTATAAAAATTATTAATCTCGATATAGGAATCCGGGCGGATGGGATGCGCCATGGGTCCAGCGTCTTCCGCAAACTGGTCACTTCGCAGCACAGCAACGTCATTTATCCTGCAGACAGTTGGCGAACCCATGTCCGATGAAAATTGCTGGTCACGAAGTACCGTAAAGCCCTCTTTCAGGCTTAACTGGAACCAGTCGCGACAGGTTACCCGATTACCGGACCAGTTGTGAAAGTACTCATGGGCAACAACACCTTCTACCCGCTGGTAACCGGCATCCGTCGTCGTGTCCGGGCGTGCCAGCACACAGGATGTATTGAAAATGTTGAGCCCCTTGTTTTCCATGGCGCCCATGTTGAAACTCTCCACAGCGACAATCATGAAAATATCCAGGTCATACTCACGACCATATACTTTTTCATCCCAGGCCATTGATTTTTTCAGGCTTTCCATGGCGTGATCAACCTTGTCGATATTGCGCGCCTCGGTAAAAATTTGCAGCTTCACCTCTCGCCCGGACAGGGTGACAAACCTGTCTTCAATAAATTGCAGATCCCCGGCCACAAGCGCGAAGAGGTAGGCCGGTTTCTTGAAAGGATCTTCCCAGGTGACCCAGTGGCGACTGCCCTCGTCGCCGCTGGCAATGGCATTACCGTTGGACAGCAATATAGGGTAGGACGCTTTGTCTGCGACAATCGTGGTCTCATATTTAGACATCACGTCTGGCCTGTCTGCATACCAGGTGATGTGCCGGAATCCTTCTGCTTCACACTGGGTGCAGAACATGTCCCCGGACTTGTAGAGTCCTTCCAGCGAGGTATTGTCCTGGGGTCTGATTTCAACGACGGTTTTTAGTTCGAAACTCTCTGGTACGCCATGAATCGTCAACGCATCATCATCAATGCCATATTCATTGGACAAGAGCTCACGATCATCAATGGCAATTGATTTTGTATCGAGACCGGGACCGCCATCCAGAACCAGATCAGGCTGTGATTCACTCGACTGCGGATTCCGCCGGATCTTCAGCAGGGTCGTGACCCTGGTCACTTCTTCCGTGATATCAACATGCAATTTCGTTTCTTCAATCAGGTATGGCGGGACCTTGTACTCGTCCAGGCGAATCGCCCTGGGTTGTCCTTCTTTCATGTTCGATGATCCGTATTTAGAATTTAGCGATAGGGTATTTATAAACGGGGATACTGGGGAACACAGTTTCAACATCCCGGATTATTAAAGCTCCACCGGTGATTATACAACAGAAGATTGCCGGTGTTAGTCCAGGGGGCCCTGGTGGGGAATTAAATAACGGGGTGACATTTCATG
>SMVB01077915.1_pt1 | contig 65391 bp, 50 predicted proteins | sample 2456461 | NCBI WGS metagenome assembly SMVB01 (sample SAMN11095934, study PRJNA526329) | marine sediment metagenome | biome: Marine sediment; feature: Surficial sediment; material: Deep marine sediment; isolation source: Hadal surficial sediment | place: Pacific Ocean | collected 2014-05 | depth...
CGTGGGTGAGCGTACCGGCGCGCCGCTGCTCCTCCACGCAAGCTTCCGCCTGCACGGCGCGACCCTGGTGCGGTCCGAGGCGGACGCGGTGGACGCGTTCCACCGCAGCCGGCTCGACGGCCTCGTCGTCGAGGACCGCACTTACGAGCGTTCCTAGGCACGTCGCGCCACGACGCAGACGAGCCCGGCGTCCGGGTCATTGAGACCGCGCAGCGCCCACGCGAGCTGGAGCCGGCGAATTCCCATCGCGCTCGGACGCGGTGTGGGATCGAACAGACCCTCGCCGCGTGTAGCGGGCGGGATGCTGCGTATCCAGTGGAGACCCAAGCTATCGAGCAGCGGGAGGACGTGCGGCAGCGGGAGGATGTGCTCGAGCGGGTGGAGATACTGGTCCTCGATCCAGATGCGCTTTTTCTCGTCGTCCATGTCGCGGCGCCGCAACAGGGGATCGAGCGCGCGGATGGGCTGGCCGCGGAGTCTTCCCAGAGCGCGGCGCGCACAGTGAAAGAGCCGCCCCGCAGTCTCGTACCAACCTAGGACGAGGACCCCCCCCGGGGCGACGCACTCCGCGACCTTCGCGATGGCGTCGTCGGGGTCGGGCGTGTGATGCACGACGCCGCGTGAGATCACTACCTGGAAACTCCTCGGCTCGACGGGCAGGTCGAACAGGTCGGCGCGCACGAGCTGCAGGTTGTCGACGACTGCCCGGGCCCGGAATTCCTCGGCGTGCGCGAGGGACTCCCGGCAACCGTCGATCCCGACCACCGTGCGGTGCGACGCGGCGAGGGCGAGGAAGGCCGGGACCTGGGCTGTCCCGCAGCCGAGGTCGAGAACGCGGGCGTCCGGCGCGATCGCCGCATCGAGCGCCACGAGGAACGGGGCGCGCCGCGAGCGGTCCAGCAGGCTCGCGCCATCGTCGCCCGGCGCGTAGCCCGGGAACGGACTCTTCGTGTAGAAGCGCTCGACCTCTTCGGCACGGCGCTCGCGAGCGCGGCTGCCGAGGACGTCGAGCAGGGCCCCAGAGCGGTCGAAAGGGAGGGCGCATGACGGGCAGGCCGCGGCCTGGCCGATCGATGCGAAGCATCGTGGACAAAACGGGTGTTCGAGCCCTATGCGCCCCATGTACGCGCCTCTGGAGTAGAATCGGGCTCTCGCACTCAGGTCGAGCCTAGCATGCGCATGATCTCCGCAATCAGGGCAGGATTCGGCACTTCCAGCGAGCTCATCGGGGGACTCTGGCGCGGACCCTACTGGTGGCTCGTGCCCGTCGCCGCCCTCCTCCTACCCGCCGCGATCCTGTTCATCTTCTTGCAAGCCGTGCCCTTGGTCGCACCGTTCGTGTACACCGTGTTCTGATTAGCCACGGAGCCCCGATCCATGCTGGGAAACACCGGCGAGGTATCTTCCCTGCCCAGCCCGGACCCCGACGAGCCCCCGCGGCGTCCGCGTGGCCTCCTCTACAAGCTGGGCGTCACACTCGCCGCATTCGTCGTCGGCCTCTGCGGCTGCGAGTTCGGGGTGCGCCTGCTTGGCCTCGCCCCCCCACCGCATCCCGAGGCGCGGGGGAACCTCTTCCAACCGTCCTCCGACCCGATCCAGAGGTTCGAGAACAGGCCGGGCGGATCGCAGCGGATCCTCTACCGCGATGCGCCGGGCGAGCGAGCGCGCGTCGTGTGGATGGCGGTCAACTCGCAGGGCTTCCGCGGCCCCACGGTATCGCGCAAGAAGCCGGCGGAGACCTTCCGAATCGCCTGCGTGGGCGACTCGCACACCTTCGGGCACGGCGTGGCGGCGTGCGATACCTGGCCGGCGGAGCTGTCGGCGATCCTCGGCGCACGATTCCCGGACCGCAACATCGAGGTGATCAACTGCGGCGTCGAGAACTACGACACGATGCAGGAGTACATCTGGCTGCGCGACAAGGTCCTCGATTTCTCGCCGGATCTCGTCGTGATGCAGTTCTTCGTGAACGACGCCAGGGCGCAAGACCTCCCCCGCGAGCCGGTCAGGCGCGACTGGATCATCCGCCTGAGCCATCCCTCGCGCGACGGCCTGGTGCGCCGGCTTCGTGACGCGTCGCGGCTCGCGGATCTCGTGCTCGACGGCGTCTGGCGGCGCCACGGGCTCGCGATCTTCTCGGACCTCCACTCCGAGTTCTACCGAGAACCGAGAGCGGAGTGGCTTCGCGTCCAGTCGGCACTGCGTAGTACGCGCGACGAGCTCGCGGGACGCGGGATCGGCTACGGGCTCGCACTCTACCCGTTCCTCGTGCGCTCCGGCGAGCACCTGACGAGCTACGAGTGTTTCGAAGTGGTGAAGGCGTTCTGCGTGGAGGAGGGGATCCGCGTGCTCGATGCGGAGCCCGCCTTCCTCGCGTCGGATGTGGATTCGCTGCGCAATTCGCCCCACGACTTCCACGGCAACCCCGAGGCGAACCGGATCTTCGCAACAGCGGTGGCGGATTGGTTGGTGGCGGAGGGGTTGTTGACGAGCGGCTAGATCCGCTGCTCCGCACGGACGCGGTCATGTCACTGAAAGGTAATTCTGTAGGCGTTTGCCGTGGTTGCAAGGGGAACGGGCGCACTCCCCGAGTCACGGTAGAGCCACTGGAAACTCCAGGTCGATCCCGGAATCCAAGTACTCGAATCAACAGAGTCCAAGGGCCCGGGCGACACATTGGCCGTCCCCGCGGGGCTGATCACCACGGTCTCCGAGGCCATGCGAACCGGCGCCTCTAAGCACAACACCCCTGCCCCAAAGGGAACACCGGGCCAAGGCTGGCTCATGGCGACTCGCCCGCGCCCCCCCGGAGGCGCATGATGCACGGCGAAACTGAGGTCGTGGGAAGTGGCAGCAGTGGTCGGGCGCTCAGAGCAGGGGAGCTACGCGAGGGTGCGAAGCGAGGACGGTCAGCTCGCGAACCGCCACTTCACGATCGCCCACACTGCGATGAAGCCGTCCTTCAACCCGATCTTCTTGCCTTCATCGTAGTCGCGACCGGCGTAGGAGATCGGCACTTCGTAGATGCGCACTCGCATCTTGGCGATCTTGGCCGTCATCTCGGGCTCGACGGCGAAGGTCCGGGACTGGATGTCCAGCTTCTTCGCGATGTCGACCTTGAAGACCTTGTAGCAGGTCTCCATGTCCGTGAGGTTCAGGTTGGTGAACATGTTGCTGAGCAGCGTCAGCAGCCGGTTCCCCACCATGTGCCAGAAGAGGTGCACGCGGGCGTACGCGCCGCCGCGAAAGCGCGAGCCGTAGACCACGTCGGCCTTACCCTCCTCGATCGGACGCAGGAGCGCGCCGTAGTCCTTCGGGTCGTACTCGAGGTCGGCGTCCTGGATGATGACGACGTCGCCCTGCACCTCCTTGAAGCCCGTGGAGAGCGCGCCGCCCTTGCCCAGGTTCTGTTCGTGGTAGAAGCACCGGACCTCCGGGTGCTTCTCCGCCAACTCGGTCATGATCTCGCGCGAGCGGTCGGTCGAGCCGTCATCGACGAGGATCAGCTCCTTCTCCCACGGCGTGTCGAGCACGGCTGTGACGATCTGTTCGAGGGTCGACTCCTCGTTGTACACGGGCATCACGACCGAGAGTTTCACGCGCGCACTCTGGCTCCGAATGAGCCGCCCGTGGCGGCCATGTTCTCGAACACCCGAATGTTGTAGAGGCTGTCATCCTCGAGGTCGGGATAGGCGTCGCGATGCTCGTAGACGTCCGCGACGATATCCTCGACGGTGTGGCTGGCCTGGAATCCGAGGTAGGTCTTCGCCTTCTCGCAGGTGACCTTGTAGTTGCGGAAGTCCTCGATGTGCTTGAGGTGAATCGCCACCTTTTCGCCCGAGAGGCGCTCGACCTCCGACTTCACCATGTCACCGACCTGGCCGACCGTGTAGTTCTCGGACATCAGGTTGAAGACACCGCTCAGGGCGTAGTCGGCCTGGATGGCGCGCAGGTAACCGGTGCAGGCGTCGCGCATGTCGAGCAGCGGGCGCCAGATCGACGGGTTGTTCACCGTGACCTGCCGCTGGGTCATCGCGAACTTGTACATCGTGTTCACGATGAGGTCCATCCGCATGCGCGGGCTGTAGCCGCAGATGGTCCCCTTGCGTAGCGCGATCGTCGAGAAGTCATCGCCCTGGAGTTGCAGCACGCCGCGTTCCCCCTGAAGCTTGGAGATCCCATACGGGTACCCGCAGGTGACGGGGCTCTCCTCGTCGTACAGCTCGTTGACCGTGTAGCCGTACACCGAGCAGGACGACGCGTAGATGTAGCGCCGCACGCCGGCTTGCTTCGCGATGAAAGCGAGGTAGGACGGCAGCGCCGCGTTGGAGATGAAGTTCGTGGAGGGATCGAACTCGGCCATCGGGTCGTTCGAGAGGCCGGCGAGGAAAACGACCTGCTCGTAGCCTTCCATGTCCTCGCGCGTGCACTCGAACAGGTCCTTCTGGATGACCTTCACCTCGGGCGGGAGGTTGTTGCCGAACCAGAGGAGGTCGACGACGTCGACTTCGTAGCCATGCTCGAGCAGTACCGGAATCAACGCGGAGCCCACGTAGCCCGCTCCGCCTGCGATCAGGATCTTCATGTCAGGAATCTCGTTCGCCGCGATCGATGAGGCGTTCGTACCTCTCGCAGCTCAGGGAAGTGTCCGCGGGAACGCTGAATCCGACGTCGTGGATCGAGAGTTCCCCGATCTCCTTCGACTCGTCCAGGCTCTTCGCGAAAGCGAATACGGATCGCCGCTCGCCGCCGACGTGCACGACGCCCTTGGCCTCGCTCAGTCCGATGAGCGCCGCGACCTTCCGCGCGATGGCGGACACGCTCTCCCGGCTCGTCCACTGGTCGACGAACGCCTTGGGGTACGGAAACTCGTTCGGACCGAACGTCGTGCGGACGATGAGCGAGTCCTCGAGCATGCGTACGGCGCACTCGCCGCCGAGCTTCGACCAGGCGTACCTGTTCACGGGGTGGAGGGCGTCCTCCTCCGAGTAGTTGCCCTCGTCGCCGCGGAAGACGTAGTCCGTGCTGAGGTAGATCAACCGCGCGCCCACCGCCAGGCACAGCTTGACGATGTTCGCCGTCCCGATGATGTTGGCATCGATCGCCCGCGTGGGGTCCGCGTCGATCTTCGGCGGCGACGTGAATGCCGCAGCGTGCACGAGGAGCTCGAAAGGATGCGCCTCCGCGTACGCCGTGATCTGGTCCCGGTCGGTGACGTCGAACTCGGCGGACGTCGGGAACATGGACTCGGGGAAGAGCGGCTTCAGCTCGGTGCCCAGGAGGCCGCTGCCGCCGGTGAACAGGATCCGGTCTCTATTCGTCAAGGTCGGTGGTCCTCAAGGCTCACAGGTCTCCGAAGACGAAGTTCTGCGAGCGTTCGTCCGCGCCCCACGCCTCGAGCGTGAAGCCTTCGCGGTCCTTCTCGGTGACGAGCGGATCCCCGGCGACCAGGGCTTCGAACTCCGCGCGCAGCTCCGGGTCGCACGCGCTCCAGTCGATGTCCGGTGCAAACGGCGAGACGCCGCCCTCGCAACCCGGGCTGTACTCCCCCGAGCAGAAGTACTCGATGGCCGAGTCGACGGTGAAGAAGTTGCCGTGCGCGAAGCCCGGCGGCACCCAGATCCACTCCTGGTGGTCGGCCTCGTAGTCCGCGGGCATGTCGTAGCAGGCGATCTTGCCGTACGTCGGCGAGCCCTTGCGGACGTCGAGGAACATGTCGACCATCCGGCCGGAGAGCGTCCGGAGGAGCTTGCCCATGTGCGGGTTCCACTGGAAGTGCAGGCCGCGGATCGTGCCCGCGCGCGAGTAGCTCTCGTTGGCCTGGACGAACTCGAGACCGTGGAGGAACTCGAGGTCCGGGTGGCTGTGAAAGTCGCTCCGCCGGAAGTGCTCGGTGAAATAGCCGCGGTGGTCGCTGAAGCGACCGAAGCGGATGACCTTGACCGCCTCGATGGCGAGCGTCTTGACGTCGATGACTTTCAACGGTTCGTGGAAGGCGATGGCTCGGCGAGAGCCGCTCAGGAGGATTCGGAGCGCGTCGCGGGGACCGCTACACGTCTTCGAGGCGGGAGTTTGGCATAGGTCCCGGAGACCCGCAACCGGTTCCGGAGCCCAATCAACCCGGCCTCCGGATCGTGGCGTGTTGCCCGAGCCGGCGTTCGACCGCGTCGGCGATCCAACCCATCGGGTGGGGGCGGCCCTCCGCTTCGGTCAGGTACCGCGCAAGCCGGTTCGCCGTGATGAGCTTCAGGTTGTACGCGAACCACTTCATCCTCGCCATTCGGCTCAAGCCCGAAGTGATCTTGAGCAGGGACCAGGAGTTCCCCACCTCCTTGCACCAGCTACCGGCGACCTCGGCGAGCGAGCGGTGTCCCGGGAGTCCGAACACCTCGCGCACGACCTTCTGGTCGAGCCACATGCGCTTGAAGAAATAGCCGAAGCCCTGGTCGTGGTAGTGGAATACCCGTGCGCGTGGCTCGAAGACGACCGTGTAGCCGTGCTGTAGGGCCTTCGCCGCCCACTGGAAGTCTTCGCCGAACGTCGACGCATCGAACGGCAGCGGTCCCAGGAGGACACCGCGCCGTGTGCACGAAGTGCAGTTGTCGAACGAGGCGAGCTGCCGCTGCTCGTGCGGAGGCAGGTCCTCGAATCGCTGGCCCTCCGCCAGCTTCTTGTAGACCCGTCCGGTCTCGGGCTCGTGCTTCCCGTGCGGTCCCGCTGCGACGATCATGGCGATCTCCTCGTCGAGCGAGCGCTCCTTCTCGAGCGGGTTGACGAGCGGCTCGTCCGGGCCGAGCTGCACGCCGTAGCACCCCGCGACCCCCTCGTTCTCGCGGAGGGGCGCGACGAGTCGCGCGAGCCAGGACCCGTCCACGGGCAGAGCGTCGCCGACGGTGAACACGAGGATCGCCCCACGCGCCTCCCGCGCCGCCTCCTGCCGCGTGCGGCCGTGGTTGAAGGTGCCCTTCTCGATCTCGAGCACGCGCACGCCGAACTCCTCGCAGACCGCGAGCGTCGCGTCGGTCGAGCCCGAATCGATCACGATGACCTCGAACTCGAAATCGACGTCCTGCGACTGGAGCGCCGGCAGGAGGCCCCTGAGGTTCTCGGCCTCGTTGAGGGTGGGGACGATGACGGAGACGAGGGGCTGCGTCATGCCTGTCCGCCTACGGACGGCGCGTCCTTGCGCCGGCGCACGGTCACGCGCTTCACGCGCAGGCTGGCTTCGGGGCCGCCTTCGCGGACGGCGGTCTCGAGCCGAAGTCGGCGCGAGCCGGCTGGGAGCTCGGTAGCGATGACCACCTTGTGCAACTCGTCGGCGCCGTGGGCACGCAGCAACGGCAGGCGCCCGATCTCCCGGCCGTCGACGAGAACCCGGCCGCCGTGCTCGGTCTCGGGCTCGGCGGCGAGCGCGAAGATCTCGATCCCCACGTCCACCTCGATGCCGGCGGCCGCGGCCAGGTCGTACTCGACGGCTGCGCCGCCGGGCCTGAGCAGCAGCATGTCGCTGCCCTGTTCCTCCACGGGGCCCTCCCGCTGCGACGCATCGCGCCCTTCGTAGTCGAGCAAGAGTGCGCCCGCTCCCTCATCCCGGACTCGACACGCGAGCCCGCGGTAGCGGAACTCCATCTCCTGGGCATTTTCCCCGATCGTCTTGACCGGTGCCATGCTCGTCGCGAGCCGCGCCAGCAGCTCGGGCTCGTCCAGGAAACGGCGCATCTTGGCCGCGAGGTCCGCGTCGTCGCCGACACGAAAGTGCAGCCCGTTCACTCCGTCGCGCACGAACTCGACCATGCCGCCGATGTCGCTGGCCAGGATCGGCGTCTTGGTCAGGAACGCCTCGTGGATGGTGATCGGCGAGTTCTCGTACCACACCGAGGGCACGACGAGCACGTCGACCTCCGCGTACACCTCGGAGAGCCGGGCGTTGTCGAAGCGCCCCATGAACCGGACGTTGTCGCCCGCCAGTTCGGCGAGCTCCGCGTGATGCGGTTCCGCGTCCGGCTGGAAGTCACCGTACACGTTCAGCACGGCCTTCGTCCCCGCGAGGCGCCGCATCGCGCGCACGAGCACATCTCCGCCCTTGTACCAGACCAGGGAGCCGATGAAGCCGAAGCGCACTCGGCCGTCGGCAGGTGGCTCATGCTCCAGCGCGTGGATGTGGTCGGTCCGCATCCCGTTGTCGGAATAGAGGAACGTGTGGGGCGAGAATCGGCCGGTCTCGAGCAGCTTGGAGCGGAGAAATCGGCTGGGGCTGATCCGGAGGTCCGCGGCCGCGTAGGCAGAGAGCACGAACTCCTGGCGCTCGGCGAGGTCCACGTACTCCGCCGCGCGCCGCCGCCAGACCGCGGAGGCGACGGGGCTCTCCGCGACCTCGCGTGCGAAGCCCTCGATCACGGCGCCCGCCGCGGCGCCGATCCGCTCGGCGACCGGAACGAGGGGCAGTCGCTCGTCCTTGACGCACAGGTAGCAGCCCGCCCCCATGTTCCGCTCGCAGATCCGGCCGTCGGGTCGGATGAGCTGCACGCGCGCGCACACCGCCCAGTAGTCGTGGCACGTGATCACCGTCGCGTGCCCGAGCTCGCGCGCGACGTGAACGAGGCCGGCCGAGGTGTGGATGAGGTGCTGGAAGTGCACGACGTCCGGCTGCTCGGCCAGCAGCACGCGGCGGAACGCCGCCTCGGCGCGCGGCTCGTGGTAGCTCTCGCGCAGGTTCGCATGGGCGAGGCGATGCGTCATGCGCAGCACGCGCAACCCCTGGAACTCGCTCTCTTCCACATGAAAATCGGGCAGCTCGCGCTCGTCCGCGGGAACTCGCGTGAGGACCGTGCAGCGGTGACCGCGCCGCTGCATCTCCGTGGCGAGGTTGAAGGCGTAGACCTCCGTGCCCGCCCAGGTCTCGGGGGGGAAGCCGTGCACGACGTAGAGAATGCTCAGGTCGGTCCGCTCGCGCAGCCGCGTCGCCGGGTGCCGCAGGCTGCTCCGCCCCCCATCGTGCAGGCCCAGAAAAGCCGCCGCGCGCAGTTCGTGCGCGTGGACGAGGAGCGCGCGCTCAGCCTCCGGGAGCGCGCCGAGGGCGCGGATCGCCGCCGCGTCTTCGGCGGAGAGTCGCGCGGTGAGGACCTTCACATCCTTCGGCGTACGAACGCAGGTGCGATCGAGCCACTCCGCGTTGAACCGCCCGTCGACGAAGGACCGGGCGTAGGTCTCGGCCGCGTCGTAGTCGTGGCTGTGCTCGACCGTCGCCGCGGCGTCGTAGACGACGGTGAAGCCGGCCTCGAGCAGCGCGCGCGCCATGAGCACGTCCTCCCCGAAGGTCGCGCGCGGAAACGGGTGTCGCTCCCACAGCTCGCGGCGCACGGCCGAAGCGACGTCGTTGAAGTTGTAGAGGAGTCGGCGCTCGCCCGGGTCCATGTCCGCGTAGACGGCGGGCTCGGGCAGGCGCACTGCCCGGCGTTCCAGCGCGTAGCCGGGGTCGCCCGCGCTGAAGATCCGCGTCAGCACGTCGGCGTCCGAGCGCGGGACGTTGCGGCAGTAGGCCGCGCCGACGCGCTCGTCCGTGAAGTTCCGCGCCAGCGTCGCGAGCCAGTCGGGCGAGCCCGGAATCGCGTCCTGCGTGAGGAATACGAGCAGGTCTCCGGTGGAGCGCGCCGCGAGCAGGTTGCGCGTGTCCCCATGGTCGAACTCGACCTGCTCGATCCGCTCCATGGCGAGGGGCACTGGAAACCGTTTCCGCCAGCCCGCGAGCAGCTCCCACGTCCCGTCGGTCGAGCCCGAATCGATGATCCGGAAGTCCCAGGCGATGTCGGTCTCCTGCGCCGCCAGGGCCGTGACGGCGCGCTCCAGGAGCTCGATGCCCTGCCAGGTGGGCATCAAGACGGAAACGGATCGGATGGGGCGCATCGGGGGCGGGTCGGGGAAACGAGCGGGCTGACAGTACACCCGCGGCGAGACGGATGGGAAACCCCTCCTTTCTATGTCGGCCGCCGCTCAGGTGAACTTGCGCGTCGCCCCGGTTGCCGATCCGCGGCTCCAGCCGAGGGTCCAGCCGCGGCTCCCGAAATACTGGCCGAGGACCTGGGCCGTCCGTAGGCCGGGCGCCCGCAACAGGTGGTGCAGGCCGGCCCGCTCGCGCTGGATGAAGGCGAGGTCGCGGCGCAGCTCGCTCGCCACGCCGCGCAGCACGGAGGCGAGGCTCGGCCGCACGCGATGGCCGTGGACACGGCGCTGGAACGCGGCGTCGACGCGGTAGCGCTCGAAGGCCTGGCTGGGCGTGTAGGTGTGCGCGTGGTGAACGACGCTGCGCGGAGCGAACGCGATCCGGTGGCCGGCGGCGAGGGCGAGCTCGGCCCAGGCGGAGTCCTCGCCGAATGGGAGTTCGGGCAACGGCAGGGCCTCGAGCACGGACTTGCGGATGCAGCTCGCAATATTGTTGAAGCGCAGGAGCGCGGCGCGCTCGCGCGCCGGCATCGAAGCCAGGGCGTCCGCTTCCGGAAGCTCGCGCACCTCGGGCTCGGCTTGCGCGTCGGCCCCGTCGAGCACCGTCCGCGCCGTGAGCGGGTCGTCGTCCGGGTGCGGCAGGATGCGGCTCGTGCAGCCGGCGACGCGCTCGTCCGCGAACTGTGCGACGAGCTCGGCGAGGAAGTGCTCGTCCGCAGGCAGCGCGTCCTGGGAGAGGAAGACCAGGAACTCGCCCCGGGCCTGGCGCGCGAGGAGGTTGCGCGTCGCGCCGTGCTGGAACTGCGCGCGCTCGATCCGTGCCACTGGGATGCCGGCGGCGCGCAAGAGCTGCCGCGTGCAGTCGCGCGAATCGGAGTCGACCACGCGCACCTCGTGCCCCCCCTCGACGACCTGCCGCTCGAGGGCCGGGAGGAGGCGGTCGAGGTAGCGCTCGGCGTCGAGCGTGGGAATCAGGACGGAGACGCGCGGTGCCGGCATGATCGGGCCGGAGGAGTATATCGGCCGCAAGAGGCCGGAATCGCGAGGCGGGCATGCCGGGGCCGGTTTCTCCCTCCGGCCTCCAACCATCGACGAGGAGCAGGGAGTCGTAACCGGGATCGGCTGCGGGCTAGAATCCGGCCCATGACGGACACCCCCAGCTCCACGTCACCCGTGGCCGAGGTCACGGTCATCGCGCTCGTCCTCGGCGTGCTCGTCGGCCTGGTCATGAGCGTCGCCAACGTCTACCTGGGCCTCTTCGTCGGGATGACGGTGAGCGCGTCCATCCCCGCGGCGGTGATCTCGATGGGGATCCTGCGCGGGGTCCTCAGGCGTGGGACGATCCTCGAGAACAACATCGTCCAGACGATCGCGTCCGCGGGCGAGTCCCTCGCCGCGGGGATCATCTTCACGATTCCCGCGCTCGTCATCACCGGCGTCTGGACCGACTTCGACTTCTTGGTGACCACCCTCGTGGCGATCACCGGGGGCCTGCTGGGGGTGCTGTTCATGATCCCCCTCCGCAAGCCGATGATCGTCGAGGACAAGGACCTCATCTATCCCGAGGGCGTCGCTTGTGCACGCGTGCTCGAGGCCGGCGAGAAGGGTGGCTCGGGCATGAAGCTCGTGTTCGGCGCCCTGGGAATCGCGGCGCTCATCAAACTCTGCACCGACGCCTTCAGCCTGCTCCAGGGCAAGCTCGCCTTCGCGTTCACGTTGGGCGGAACGCGCTTCTACACGGCCTTGATGGCCGCCCCGGCACTCATCGGAGTCGGCTACATCGTCGGGATCAACATCGCGGTGCTGGTCTTCGCCGGCGGGGCGATCTCGTGGCTGTTCGTGGGGCCCGTGCTGATCGGGACCAGCTACGATGGGCTCTCGCTCGCGGACCCCGAGCTCTACTCGCACGTGAAGTCGCACCTGCGCTTCCTCGGCGTCGGCGCGATGATCGTCGGCGGTCTGTGGTCGATCATCATGATCCGCAAGGGGATCGTGCAGGGTATTCGCGAGACGGTCAGCAGCTACAAGCAGTCCGTACACGGCGACCGCGCTCCCGCCCGGGTCGAGACGGACATGGATCGCAAGTCGATCCTGCTGCTCTTGTCCGCGACGATGCTGATCGTCCTGTGGCTCTACAACCACGTGACGGACAACTTCGGTGTCTCCGTACTCGCGACAGGCCTCATGATCGTGTGCTCGTTCTTCTTCGTGGCCGTGGCGGCGTACATCGTGGGACTCGTGGGCTCCTCGAACAGCCCCGTGTCCGGGATGACCATCTGCAGCGTGTTGATCACCTCCGGGTTCATCGCCCTGTTCGGCTACTCGGGCGATCTCGCGATCCTCGCCACGCTCGCGGTCGCGGGCGTCGTCTGCTGTGCGACCTGCACCTCCGGGGACGTCTGCCAGGACCTGAAGACGGGCTCGCTCGTCGGCGCCACGCCCTACCGCCAGCAGTGGGCCGAGGTGCTGGGCGTCGTCACGGCCGCGTTCGTCATGCAGCCGGTGTTGAAACTCCTGCACAACGGCTACGGCATCACCACCGACGCGCACCTGCCCCCTAACCTCAAGGGTCACGTGCTCGAAGCGCCCCAGGCCAAGCTCTTCGCATCGCTCATGGATGGCTTCTTCAAGGACGGCCAACTGCCTGTCGGGCTCATAGCCACGGGGATCGTCATCGGCCTCGCCATCATCGTCGTCGACCAACTCCTCCTCAAGCCGCGGAGGTCCGCCTTCCGTCTCCACGTCATGCCGGTCGCGGTCGGCATGTACCTCCCGTTCGAGATGTCGACCGCCATCGTAGCGGGCGGCTTGCTCGCCTGGCTCGCATCGCGGCCTGCCGGCTCGAAGGCAGCGAAGGATGCGGGCTACGGGCGCGGCGTGCTCCTCGCCTCCGGGCTCATCGCCGGTGAAGCGATCGCGGGCGTGCTGATCGCGATCCCGAAAGCGAATGAGGTCGAGCTCTGGGAGTTCCTGAGTCCGGGCCCCCTCATGGTCGGCCTGACGATCCTCGTCATTTCCGGGATCTGCTTCTGGCTCGTCAAAGCCTCCCTGCCGCGGGAGGAGTGATCCGTCAGGCGCGCTCGCAGAGCTCGCGGAAGTTGCAGAAACCGCAGCGCCGGGCCTCGCGGCTCCCGGCCGGGATCATCGGGAAGTGCTCGGGGTCGCCCTCGCCTTCGTCCGCATCGAAGTGGAGGGCGCGCATCGCATCCATCGACGCCTCGATGCGCCCCAGGGTCGCGTCGACGTCGCCCCGCGAGAAGCGCTCCTCCGCCACTCCGCCGCCGGCGAGGTACACGTCCGCGCAGATGACGTCCGCGGGCGCGACGTCCCACTTCTCCATGGCATAGAGCACGTACGCGGCGAGCTGGGGGCGGTCGTTCGGGGAGGGCGAGCCCGTCTTCCAGTCCCAGATCCGGACCTCGCCATCGTCCCTGTGGGCGAAGTCGGGGATCGCGAACACCTTGGTGTCGAAGAGCGCGATCGTCCCCATCTCCTCCAGCGCCAACCAGTCCCGGGGCTCGGACTCGCGGACGCCCTCGAGCTCGGGGTCCGCGAAGAACGCCCGGATGCACGTCCGGATGCGCTCGACGAAGCCCTTGCCGTAGGTCGCGGCCGCGCCCGTCGCCTCCTCGATGCGCGGCTCGCGGTAGTGGTGCTCGGCGAGGCGCGTCGACTTGGACGGGCGCCGCTTCCAGCCCCCGTCGCGCGACTCCTTGTACGCCTCGCGCAGCCGATCGATCGCGAAGCGCGCGAGCTCATCCTCCGTCCCCACGTGACCCTGGTGCCGCCCGTCGAACCACCGCGCGACGGCCCGGTGGACGATGTCGCCCGCGAGCATGGGCATGCGGGTCATCTTCTTGAGCAGGTAGGCCCGCCGGCGGGCCTGAGGCGCCGTCACGGACCAGCCGCGCCAGGAGAGGTAGTACTCGTAGTAATACTGGCGCCGGCAATCCGCGAACGTCGCGGCGCGCGAAGTGGACCAGGAGAGCTCGTGGACGATCGCCATGCGTGGCCCCGCTCCAGCGGAGCCGCACCACTTCTACCCGATCGTGCGGAGCGGGTCACGCGGTGCCCCAGCACCGCCGCCTGGTTGGCTCCGTACACTACAATCGCGAGCGCATGTCCAGAAAGCCACGTTTTCCCGCTCGGGCCTTGCTGGTCCTGCTCCTCATAACGACGTCGATCAAGCTCGCGATCGTCCTCGCGCCGCGGTCCGATCTCTACTTCACCAACGCGAACCGGCAGCCCACGACGTTCATCGGCGAGGAGGTGCATCGCGGCACGACGGCCCTCGACCTGATCGAGGGCACGGTCATGCCCGTGCAGGACTACCAGTACGCGCCCTTCTTCGGCGGCTCCCTGGTGGTCGCCTACGCCGCCATCCCCTTCTTCCTGGTGTTCGGCCCATCGATGGGCACGCTCAAGCTCACGGGTATCTGCTTCAACGCGGTCGCCGTCGCGTTCCTGTTCCTCGCCCTCCACCGATTCGCGGGGCGCCGGGCGGCCTGGATCGGCGGCCTGCTGTTCGCGGTCGCCGCGCCCGGCTACTCGATCCTGTCGCTGACCGCGTTCGGCACGCACGTCGAGAACAACGCCTTCGCGATGATCTGCGTGTACCTGTTCCTGCTCACCTCCGAGCGCGACCGGCCACGGCCCGGCGCCGCGTTCCTGCTCGGCCTCGTGGCCGGCTTCGCCACGTATTTCGGGTACGTGATCCTCGTCACCCTGGGCACGCTCCTCGTGTGCGCCCTCGCCGTCGAACGGCGCGCGCTCTTCCGGCGTGACCGGGTCATCGTGCTGGCCGGCTACGCCGTGGGGCTCATACCCTGGCTCGTCTACAACGCGACCCACGACTTCGCGGGCATCGAGATCTATGGGGCGCCCGTGGGCGGACACTACCTGGACTCCGCCGCGGACGTGGCCCGGCGCGCGAAGGCCTTGCTCACCGATGCGTTCCCGCGCTCCTTCTTCTTCCGCGATCTCGGGTCGTGGACCGGGTATTGGCAGGGCGTCGTCGCCGGCTCCATCGTGCTCCTGCTCGCGATCCTGGGTGGATTGTTCGGCCGCCGGCGATCCCAGGCGGCGGGCGGGCCCGGGCGCGAGACGCCCCCGATCACACCGGCGCGGCTCGCGCTCGTCTACGTACTCGTCTTCGTCGCCGCGTACGCTCTCAGCGACTTCTCGTCCGGTGGGCTGGTCGGTTTCGCCGTGACCTACCGTTACGTCTACCCCTTGTACCCGTTCCTGTTCATGGCGGCCGCGGTCGCACTCGACGCGCTGTGGGGCAAGGGCGTCTCGGGACGCACCACTGCGCTCGGTTGCACGGGCTTCCTGCTCGTCCTCGGCGTGACGGGCGACGCCGGCCTGGTCGAGCCCGGCAACTACGGCGTGAACTTCGAGCGGCCCGGATACTCGCGCTCGGCACTCGGCCGGTTCGTGGTGCTGACCTACGCCGAATCGCCGGAGCATCTCACGGACCGCATCCAGGTGGTGATCGATCGGGCGCGGAAGGTCCGTTCCGAGGAGGAGTACGACCTCTTCCTCTTCGGCATGGGCATGACCCTCCGCCACAGCGTCGGCCCGCTCGAGGATGCCAGGCCGCGGTTCGTGCGGATGATCGCCGACCTCGAGGAGCTCCGGCTGTACCTGCTCGAGCACATCGAAGAGGAGTACAAGCCCTACTTCCGGAAGCTGCAGCCCGGGGAGCGGGAGTACGCCTTTGACCAGAGGGACGCATTCCGACGGGCGCCCGAGCGCAGGCGGGCACAGGAACCGCATGGAGGGTGAACGAGCGCGTCGCCACGCTTACGATGCCCGGATGACTGCCTCAGCGCGCGACGTCAGGCCGGCCCAGCGCCCACCCAACACCCTTCGCGCGCTCCTCGTCCTCATCGCGATCGCGACCGGTCTGAAGCTGTGCCTGATCCTCGCGCCACCCGTGGACATCCAGGCCGGCGGGCACGGCATGGAGGAGGAGCTCATGCGGGGCACAGCGGCCCAGGAGTTCCTCGACGGCCCCCTCCTCCCGTTCATGGACTACCAGGTCAACGGCTTCTCGGGCGGCTCGCTGGTCGTATCCGTCCTCGCCGTGCCCCTCTTCGCGACGTTCGGCGCCAAGCTCTTCGTCCTGCGGCTCGTGACGCTCCTCTTCGGAGCGCTCGGCGTGGCGAGTGTGTTCCTCGTCCTCGACCGCTGGGTGAGCCGGCGCGCCGCCTGGGTCGGAGGGCTGCTACTCGCGATTCCACCCCCGGGATACTCGATCGTCTCCACGACGGCGTGGGGCACGCACCTCGAGAACAATGCGCTCACGCTCTTCGTCCTCTTCCTCTGGCTGCGCGTCCACAGCGACGGCCGCAGGGGATTCCTCGCGCAGCTCGCGCTCGGGATCGCCGCGGGGTTCGCGACGTACTTCGGTTACGTCTTCCTCGTCGCGCTGGCCGTCCTACTCTTGTTCGAGCTGCTCGCGGACAAGCTGTTCTTCCTTCGCGCGGCGTTCTTCGCACGCGTGATCGGCTTCGCGGTCGGGTTCTCGCCCTGGATCGCGTACAACCTCCAGCATGGCTTTTCCGGCCTGCGGCCCTACGGACGGTCGTTCGCCGAGCACTTCATGGGCGACCGGGCGATCTCGGAAGCCCTGACCTCGATCGAGACGTTCCTCGCAGCCGACCTGCCAGGATCGTTCTACATGCCTTCGATCGCGGGCATCTCGAACGCGATCCTGAGCGCGGTCATGTACGTCGTGCTGCTGCTCCTCGTCCTGGCCGCGATCATCCATCATCGGGCCTCGATCGCGCGCGCCGCGGCCGCCCTCGTGCGGCGCCGGCCAGGCTTCGACTGGCATCCGACCGCAGTCTTCGCCGCGTATCCCATCGCCTACGTCGCGGCGTACGCGGTGAGCGACTTCCGGGTCGAGACACTCCACGTTCAACAATTCCGCTACGCGATGCCGGTCTTGCCGTGGCTGTTCCTCCTGGCCGCGGTCGGCTTCGATGCTCTGGCGGGGAGGAAGCAGTACTTCCAGCCGGCCGGCTGGGTGCTCGCGGGCACGTTCCTGCTCCTGTCCCTCGCCGGCAACGTCGATCGCTGCGAATTTGCGGGTGCGCCGGAGTCGTGGAAGCACAGGGGACGCACGCCGGCGGGGCTTGCACGCGTCATCGCCGAGAACTACATCACGGATCACGCCGAGCTCGGGCGGATCGTCGACCGCATCACGGCGGGGCGGCCGAAGCAGGTCCAGCACGACCTGCTCTTCACCACGGGCCAGACGCTGAAGTTCTACGTCCGTCCGGGCGAGGAGAGCGCGCTCACGCCGCGGGCGCGCGAGCGCCTGCCCGACTATGGTCGCACGCTCGACTTCCTCCACGCGGCAGTCGCTCCGGCGTTCGTGCTCTACTTCGAGCGGCCCGTCCCGGATGAGACCATCTTCCGTCACCCGCGGGATCGCGACCGGTTCCTCGCGGAACGCGAGCGACGACTCGAGGAGTCGGACTAGCGCCGACTCCCCGAGTCGCCACTCGCGTGAGCGCTTGGAGGTCAGTGAGAGGAATGGCCGCAGGTCAGGCGCGGTCCGGAGCGAACGGCGGCACTTACGCGCAGGCTTCCTCGGCCGTCTTCGTCTCGACGGCGCGGATCTCACCGCCTTCGGCCGTGAGCCGCCGCCCCTGTCCGTCGTCGACCGTGAGGAGGTGCACCGATCGGCCCCAGACCTTTTCCACCATGAGCAGCATCTCGCCGGCCTCGTCCAGCTTCAGATCGCGGCCCTCGTGCTTGTGCACGAGGAGCAGCTCGCCGTGCTCGCCCTCGTCCGCGCTCTGGAGCTCGATCCGCGGCAGGCCGCCCCAGGAGAGCTCGGAGAGCAGCTTCTCCTTGATCGCGCCCCAGTCCCGGTCCGCGACCTCCGTCCGGCCCGTCCGGGCGTTGCGCTGGTACACGAACAACTGATTCCTCGAAGCGAACTCCTCGTCGACGACCTCGTCGATGAAGCTCACGTCATTGTGCATCCGGCGCAACCGGAAGATGTCCTGGCCGGATTGCTCAGCGTGGCGGAACAGCTCGATGCCGAGCTTGTAGGGGTTCAATTGCCCGGGCGCGGCGAGCGTCGCGCCGGAGTGGCAGTCCGCGAACTCGACGATCTCGGAAGCATCGAGGATGCCGGACGTGAGGATGCGACTATGCCAGAACGACGCCCAACCTTCGTTGATGATCTTGGTCATGCGCTGCGGCGCAAAGTAGTAGGCCTCGTCCCGGATCATGCGCAGGACGTCGCGCTGCCAGCGTTCGATGGGCGCATTCTCCGCGAGGAAGCCCACGATATCGTACGTCGGCGGAGCGAACAGGCGCGCGGGCTTCGGAGCGGCGGCATCCGTTCGGTCGAGCGGCGAGCTGATCACCGCCTCGAACGATCGCCGCGCCCGCTCGGAGAGCCCCAGCTTCTCGGTGGGCGGGTGGTCGCCCTGCAGCTTGCCGCGGAGCGGCATGTACGGGTCCAGGAGCGTGTCCAGCGAGAGCGCGACGTCGAGGAACCGCTCCACCTCATCCTGTCCAAAGGCCTCGACGTAGTCGCGCACGCGCCCGGCGTGGCGCGACATCACATCGACCATGTTGCGCTCGGTCGGCCCGAACCAGACGTTTTGCTTGAAGAAGTCCGCGTGGCCGAAGACGTGCGCCATCACGAGCTTCTGCTCCATATCGGAATTCGAACGCACGAGGTAGGCGTACGTGGGGTCGTTGTTGATGACGAGCTCGTAGATCTTCGACAGACCGTACTCGTAGCCCTTCTGCAGGCGCTCGTAGTCCATCCCGAAGCGCCAGGAGGAGTAGCGCACCGGAAATCCGCCGTAGGCCGCGACGGCATTCACGTCGCGTGCGGCGAGCATCTCGAAGACGACCTCGAAGAAGTCGAGGCCGGAGGCCTTGGCCTCGCCTTCGATGCAGAGCGCCTGGGCGGCGAGCTCGGGGGGCAACGATGTCGTGGTCACCATCGCTCAACGCCCCTTTCCGAGGAACGCACGGATCGAGTCGGGGATCTCCTCGCGGCTGTTCACGTTCGTCGTGATGACGCGCTCGTCGTCTGACAGCGCGCCGTCGATGTCCTTCTTGAACTGTCCCGAGCCGTAGGCGCTCTTCACCTGGCCGTAGCAGAACTGGTTGACGCGCGGCAGAATCTCGTCGGAGAGCAGGTTGATGCAGCGCTCCGTATCCCGCGCCGACCAGTTGTCGCCGTCGGAGTAGTGGAACGGGTAGATGTTCCAGTTCTCCGGGCGATACTTCTCCATGATCAGCTTCAGGCACAGCTCGTAGGCCGAGGAGATCTTCGTTCCGCCCGACTCGCGCAGGTGGAAGAACGCGTCGTGGTCCACGATCTTTGCGACGGCGTCGTGCACCACGTACACGACCTCGATGTTCTGGTACTGGCTCCGCAGCCAGGTGTCGATCCAGAACGCCTTGATCCGGACGATGTCCTTCTGCTCCCGCCCCATCGACCCCGACACGTCCATCATGTGGAAGATCACGGCGGACGACTCCGGCCGCGGCGTCGTGCGGCGGGCGCGATAGCGTTCGTCATCTCGGATCGGGATGACGACCGGGTGCTCTGGATCCCATTCCCCGGCGGCGATCGTCCGGCGCAGGGCGCGCCGAAACGTGCGCCGGAAGTGGCGCAGCGAGTTCGGACCCGTCGTACGAAGCCCGGTGTAGCGTCCCCCGTCGGTGGAAATCTGCTTGTTGCCCCGCGGCTCGATGTTCGGGAGCTCGAGCTCGTCGCCCAGCATCTCGGCCAACTCGGCGAGCTCCACTTCGACCTCGAGGATGTGCCGCCCTTCCTGGTCCCCCGCCGTCCCGTGACCCTCGGCGTCCCGGCCTTCCCCGTCCATGGGGTCGCCCTTCTCGCCCGGCCCCTGCCCCACCCCCTGACCCGAGTTGTCGCCGAAGCGAAAGCGCGGAAGCTCGATCTGGGGCACGGGGATCGAGATCGTGTGCTTGCCCTGACGCCCCAGGAGCTCACTCGTCGAGAGGTACTTCCGCAGATCCTTCCGCAGCTTTCCACGCACGATGTCGCGGAACCGGGCCCGGTCCCGCTCCATCCTGTAGATCTGGAAACCCATGGGGTCGCCCTGGAATCTCAGGCCGCGGCTTCGCGGTCGTCAGGGGAAGGTTGGCTGCGCGCGAAGAGCCCGGCCACTTCGTGCAGGACCTCGTTGGCGGAGAGCTCGTCGTATCCGAACTGGCGCATCAACCGATCGCGGATGACGGCGATCTTCTCGTCCGTGTCCGGATCGATCACCGACGAGACGAGGCTCGTGAGCTGAATCGAGTCGCGCCGGTCGTCGAACATTTTCAGCTCGAGCGCGCGGGTGAGGCGCTTGTTCTGCCGGTAGTCGAAGGTCTTGCCCTCGAGGTGGATCGCGGCGATGTAGTTCATCAACTCGTGACGGAAGTCGTCCTTGCGTGAATCCGGGATGTCGATCTTCTCCTCGACTGACCGCATGAGCCGTTCGTCCGGAGCCCGCGACGCGCCGCTCGAGTCGATCACCATCTCACGCGTCGTGTAGGCGCGCACGTTGTCCAGGTACTTCGAGCACAGCCTGTCGATGGCCTCCCGATCCGAGGCGATCGCCACCTGCACTTCGTGCTTGATGATGTCCTCGTACTCCTCGCGGGCAACGGCAATCAACTCGAGGAAGCGTTTGCGCGTCTCCTCGGTCGACACCATCGAGTGATGGGAGAGGCCTTGCTCGATCGACTCGAGGACGGACTTCGGGCTGATCGTCCGCCGATCGGACACGATGCAAGCGGCGATCCGGTCCTGGACGTATCGCGGACTGATCCCTTCCATCCCTTCGCGCGGCGCCGCGCCCTGCAGCTCCTTGACCTGCTCCTTCGAGAAGCCCACGACCTCCTGCCCGTCGTACAGGCGGGACTTCTGGAGCAGCGTGAGGTTCGGATGTGCCGGGTCGTCGAGCCGGGTCAGGACGGACCAGAGCGAGGCGATCTCGAGCGTGTGCGGCGCCATGCCGCGTCCGGGTGTCGAACGCGTCCCGTAGCGGCGGCGGTAGATCTCGACCTCGTCCGACACCCTCAGGTTGTACGGGATGTCGATCTTGATCGTCCGGTCGCGGAAAGCCTCCATCAGCTCGTTGTTCTGGAGCTTCCGGTACTCGGGCTCGTTCGTGTGGCCGATGATCACCTCGTCGATCGAGGTCTGCTGGAACTTCTTGGGCTTGATCGTGTGCTCCTGCGTCGCCCCCAGCAGGTCGTACAGGAAGGCCACGTCCAGCTTCAGCACCTCGACGAACTCCAGCAGCCCGCGGTTCGCGATGTTGAACTCGCCGTCGAAGTTGAACGCGCGCGGATCGGAGTCCGAGCCGTACTGTGCGATCTTCCGGTAGTTCAGGTCGCCCGTCAGCTCCGTGGCGTCCTGATTCTTCTCGTCCTTGGGTTGGAACGTGCCGATCCCGACGCGGTCGTTCTCGCAGAATGCAAAGCGCCGCACGCGGACGTGCTGAACGACCTTGCCCCAGTCGCCGTCGTACCGCTCGAGCAGGAGCTGATAGTAGAAGCGGCTGACAGGGTCGAGCTCGCCCTCGATCCGGATCGCGTACTCCGCGCGCAGTTTCTTGTTCAGGCGCTCCTCGACTGCGGGCCGTTGCTCCTCGGGGATCAGGAGCAGCGGGTCCTGATGCATGGGTGAGGGCACGGTCTCGCCATCGATCTCCCACGCGAACGTGTAGACCGCACCCTCCTCCCGCTTCGTGTACTCCTCGAGACCCTGCTTGAGCAGGCGCACGATCGTGCTCTTCGATGAGCCCACGGGTCCGTGAAGCAGAATGATGCGCCGCTCCGGTCCGAGCCCGCGCGCGCCCGCGCGGAAGACGTCGACGAGTTGGCTGAGCGGCTCGTCGAGCCCGTACACGGCATCCTGCCCGCGCCCGAGCGGGTCGTCGAACAACTTCCAGCGGCGGTGTCCGCCCGGAATCTCCGGTGCCTCGAAACCGTGCACCTCGATCATGTCGAGCAGCCGTTGCCAACTGTTGCGCGCGATCCGCGGGTCCTCCGCGACCCGGTCGAGGTACTCCGGAAACGTGCCCTCCCAGAAGAGCGCTGCGTAACGCTCTTGTTCGGTGTTGTCCTTGACCAGGTCGTACAGGTGGGAAGTCGTCTCGCTCATGAGGATGTCGGACCTATCGATAGAGAGCGGACCGCCGGCAGGGAACCGGGGGACGGGCGCCTGCTATCGATCGGTCCGATCGCCCCATGCCTGGAGCCCCAAGCGACGAGACCGTGCTGCCACACGGCCGCTGGGCCCCGCAATGCGGGCCCGAGCCCGGATACGAGGGCCAGGCGCCCTACCTCCTAAGCCCATTGCCCATAACTTGGAAGTCGTCGTGACCCGGCCCGGGTCTGCGTCCCTGAGCTCCGCGCAGTCCCTTCTGGCGAGCCCGAACTCCCTCTGACCACCCCTGACGGCGTATCCTGACTCGATGACCCGAGCGCAAACCCGCTGCGACATGCTGCTCTCGCCCTTGTTTGCCACCCTGGCCCTCGGTTGTGCCTCCGGAAGCTGCGGCACGAGCCCCGCCACCCCGGCGCCGGTCCACTTCGACGCCGACCGCGCCTGGCGCGACCTCGAGACGTTGGTCTCGTTCGGTCCGCGGCCCATTGGGACCGAAGCGCTCGAGCGCACGCGGGCGTTCATCGAGGCCGAGCTCGCGAAGGTCGGCTACGTGGTGAAGCGCGAAGCCTTCACCGCGAACACTCCGAAGGGCCAGTTCGAGATGGCGAACGTGTACGCCGACCTGCCGGGGAAATCCGACGATGTCGTGCTCCTCGTGAGCCACTTCGACACGAAGCTCTTCGACTTCGAGTTCGTCGGCGCGAATGACGGCGCATCCGGTACCGCGGTGCTGCTCGAGCTCGCGCGCTCGATGATGATGTCGGGACCGCGCGCCGTCACCTACCGCTTCCTGTTCGTCGACGGTGAGGAAGCCACGCGGGACTTCTGGGGGGACAAGGACCACACGTACGGCTCGCGGCACCACGCGCAGCAGCTCGTGCAGCGCGGCGTCGCCGAACGCTTCAAGGCCTGCGTGCTGCTGGATCTCGTGGGCGACAAGGACCTGCACCTCCTGGACGAGATCTACTCCGATGCTGACCTCAAGCGCATCTTCAGGGACGCGGCGCGGGCGAACGGCCTCGGGAAATACATGGACGGGAGGCGTCAGGAGGCCAAGGACGACCACCTCGAGTTCATGAGGGTCGGCATCCCGAGCATCGACCTGATCGACTTCGACTACGGGCCGAACAACGACTACTGGCACACGGCCGAGGACACCATCGACAAGTGTTCGAAGGCGAGCCTCGACGCGATCGGGCGCATCGTGCTGCACGGTCTACACGGGCTCGAGCAGTTTGCCCTGGATCACTGAACGCCCGCGCCATCGACCCTAATGGACCCGATCGGAAGGAATACGCCCGTGCGCACACTCGTTCACGCCGCCGCAGTCGCCGTAACACTCGCCGCGGGAGTCCACGGGACGCCGCAGGGCGGAGGCTTCGGGAGCGCCTCCCAGCCCGCGGTCGGCCTGGCCCGCGCCGCCGACGCGAACGGGGATGGCGCGCTGTCCGGCGCGGAGTGGATCACTTTCCTGCAGGGGCTCGGAGCGGACACGGACGGCGCGCTCGACCGGCTGCGGGTCGAGGCCCGGCTGCTCGCCCTCGACCCCGACGGGGACGGCGTGACGACGGCGGCGGACCTGGAGCTCGTCCTGGCCGCCGGCGGCCCGCGCCGGTACGGCCTGCTCGCGACGATCGTGCGCGGAATCGCGGACGGGGACGGCGACGGGGCGGTGTCGGAGACGGAGCGCGAGACCTTCATCGCGGCGGCCCTGCCCGCTTCCGGCGGTCCAGTCGCGGAGCTCGTCGTCATGGGCTGGCTACGGAGCGGCGCTTCGCTGCCGCCGCCCGCGGACAGGAACGCGATGACGGTGCCCGTGATCCTCGCGACGCTCGACGCCGCGCTCGACGCCGATGCGAACGGTGTGCTCACGCTCTCCGATCTGAACGCCCTGCACCGCGGCCTCGACGCGAACGGGGACGGGCTGATCGATGCCGGCGAGCTCGCCTCCGCCGCCCGCGGCCCCATGGGACCGAGCCTGCCGAGCGCCGCCTGGCGGAACCGTTGGAGCATCGGCGCGGACGCCCGCGAGCGGCCCCCGCTCATGCCGTGGCAACGCACGCTCGACGACGCCCTCGCAATCGCCGCGGCGACGGGCAAGCCCTTGCTCGTCTGCGTGAACATGGATGGGGAGAACGCGAGCGAAGCCCTGGCCTGGGGCCGGTATCGCGACCCGGATTTCGTCGCGCTCGCGGCCGGCTTCGTCCCCGTCGTGGCTTCCCCCGACCGCCGCAACGCGCGCGAGCGGGACGACCGGGGCCGCCGCCTCGCGGACAGACGGTTCGGCCGGCTCCTCAACTCCGAGCACATCGACATCGAGCCCGTACTCTACGAGCGCTACTTCAACAGCAATCGCGTCGCGCCGCGCCACGTCGGCGTCAGCCCGGACGGGAAGATCCTGTTCGACGTGTTCCTCGTGCAGGACCTCGCGCTCGTCGACGACAAGCTGCGCGAGTACGGCGTCGCCGCCGCCGCGCCACCGGATCCCGCGACCCTCTCTGAGGCGGAGCTCCTCGCCAGCCCGGACGCCGCGAACCGGGACGAGCTCGAGCGGCGGTTCGTCACGGCCGACGAGCGCACGCGCGCACGCCTCGCGGGGCTCGCCCTGTCGCCGGTCCGCGCGACGCAACATGCCGAGCTCCTGCACCTCGCCCTGCGCGACCCGAGCGCGGCCGTGCGCCGCCAGGGAGTGTGGACGATGGTCCAGCACGCCCCGCTCGCGCCGTTGGCGCTCTTGCCCCCGGCGTTCGCCGAGGTCGGCGGCGACCCCGAGCTACGCTCACTCCTCGTCGTCGCCGCGCGCCGTGCCTCCGAAGAGGCGTCCGACGACGCGCGCCGGAAGGAGGCCGCATTCATCCACCGGGTCTTCTCCACCCTCTACGAGCCCTCGGAGACCGTCGACGTCGAGCGCTGGCGACTCGCGCTCTCCATCGCTCCACTCGTCCTCGCGAACGCGCTGACCGAGGCGCGGATGGACGTGGTGACCGACGCGCTCGACGGGCTCGAGCGGGCCACCGACGCCGCTCCCGAAGACGTCGACCTGTGGGTCCAACTCGCCGCAACGCGGATGCTCCTGGCGGACATCAGCCTCGCCCTCGGCCGGAACCCGGCCTACTTCTTCGAGGATGCGATTCGCGCCTGCGAGGCAGCGCTCGCCCTCGCGCCCGAAGACGGGGAAGCGCTCGCCTACCACGCATGGGCAAGCCACATGCTCTCCGACCCGGAGACCGCCGCCGAGATGGCCGCGCGCGCTGTCCCGCGCCTGGTGCGCAACGCGGGCTCGCCGCTCGCCGCGCGAGTGCTGGAGGTCCTCGCGAACGCGCGCACGAGCACGCTGTACGCCGCAATCGGCGCCGGCGAAGAGTGGCCCCCCGCGACGGTCCCGGACGCGTGCGCAGCGTACGAGCTCCTGCTCGCCCACCCCGCGGGCACCGAGGCGCACGCGAAGGCCTACCTCGACATGCTCGGCGCCTTGCGAGCGTTCGGCGTCCAGTCAGGCGTCCTGCGCCGCGCCCTCGCGCGTTGGCCCACCTCGGGCGAGATGCACGCATACCTGCGCTTCCAGATCCTGCGCGACGCGGGCTCGGACGCGCTGGAAGCAGCGTACGAAGAGACTCCCCTCGCGCTGGTGAGCGAGGCTCAACGTCCTGCGATCGATTGGTTCCGCGGGCTCGCGACGCTCGTCGGCGCCGAGCAGCGCGTGAACAACCGCGAAGCCGAATCGGCACTCGCCGCCTACGGTCGCAGCATCGAGTGGTTCGCCCGTTCGATCGAGGCGGCGCCGGACTTCACGGGCTCGGCCGCGCACTACCAGTGCCTCGCCCTCGCCGGCACGGCGCGCCTGCAATCCGCTGCCGGGTTGCTCCATGAAGCGGCCGACTCGATCGTGGCCGCCGTGACCACCGCGCCGCAAAGCTCCGAGTTGGCGGACGGCCTGGGCGAGAGCCCGGCGGATTCCGCGCGCGAGATCCTCGCGACGCTCGAACGGTCCGACGAGCCCGACCTCGCCGTGGACCTCGCCACGCGCCTCGCGGAGGCGGGGCTCGACGTCGCGGGCGGGGGGCGGGCGCCGGCGGAACGCTGACCGAAGGCCGCGTGACCGGGACGTCCGTCAGTGACTGCAACGGGTACGACCTCGAGCCCGTCACCTTCTGATCAGACCTGGACCGCCGCCTCGCGGTCAGACCCGTCCTCGCGCTCCCGCGCAGAACCGGCCTCCGCGCGTGCCGGCTGGAGCTCCACGACGGGCTCTCCTGACTCGGGGTCGATGCTCTCCGAGGACGTTGGGGCCTCGCCGGCGTCCTCGCCGGCTTCCTCGTCCTCGTCCTCGGCCTCGGGCGTAGCGGCAGCGCCGGCGGCGGCGGCTTCCTCGCGCTGGCGCGCACCGCCGTTCACTTCCGGCACGAACTCCTCCACGTCGTCGAGCTCGACCATCACGAAGCGCGACACGCCCTTCACCTCCATCGTGATGCCGAAGAGCGCCTCGCAGACCGCCATCGTGCCTTTGTTGTGCGTCACGACGATGAACTGCGTGTCCGCACGGAAACCGTCGAGCATGCCGATGAAGCGCTCGATGTTTGCGTCGTCCAGCGCCGCGTCCACTTCGTCGAGCACGCAGAACGGGCTCGGTCGCGCCTCGAACACGGCGAACAGGAGTGCCAGAGCGGTCATGGTGCGCTGACCGCCGGACAAGAGACCGATCGGGAGCAACTCGCGGCCCGGCGGGCGCGCGACGATCTCGATGCCGGCCTCGAGGATGTCCACACCCTCCTCCAGTCGGACATCGGCCCGGCCGCCGCCGAAGAGCTGCCGGAAGACGCGCTGGAAGTTCGCGCGAACCTCTTCGAAGGTCTCGAGGAACAGGCGCCGACTCTCCTCGTCCATGCGCTGGATCGTCTCGGCCAGCGTCTTCCGCGCCTTCGCCAGATCGCCGGACTGGGTCTCCAGGAACTCGAGGCGACCGCCGACCTCCTCCAACTCCTCGACAGCGTCCATGTTGACCGGACCGAGGCGGTCGAGCTGAGCCTTCAGCTCGGAGACGGTCCGATCGAGCGCTTCCAGCGCGGACTCCTCGGCGAGTTCGGGCTCGGGCTCGAACTCGGCGCGGAGGTCACCCAGGCCGAGCGCGAGGTCCTCCTCGGAGCGCTTGAGCACGTCTTCGCGCGCGAGCTCCAGGCGCTGCACCAGCAGCTTCCGGTCGGACAGGCGGTCATTGTCGGCGTCGAGCTTCGTCTGCACCACCTCCGCCTTCTGCCGCACCGCCTCGATGCGCTCGCGACCGCTGCGCTCGAATGCGCGCAGCTCCTCCAGGTGCTCGTCGATGGTTCCGCGCTCTTCCAGGAGCTCCATGGCATGGACCGCGATCTCCTCGCACTCCCCGGCGCCCTGTCGCGCGTTCTCCGTGTAGTTCCGGGAACGCGTCTCGGAGCGCTCGATCTCCGCGGCGCCTTCCTCCATGCGTTGCCGGTGAATCTCGATCCGGTCGAGCGTCGCGTCGAGCTCCCCGCTCCGCGCCGTCCGTTCGACCTGCGCCTCGTTCGCCTCGCGACCGAGCAAGTCACGTTGCTCCTCCAGCCCGTGCCGCCCGGCCTCCATGGCACTGAGACGCGCGTTCTCGCGCTCGAACGCGGCTTCGCGCTCCGTGCGCTGGTCGAGCGCCTCCGCGAGCTCCCGCTCGAGGTGCTGTTGTTCCTCCTCGGCCCGCTCGGCCTCCTGCGCGACGAGGTCGCGCGACGCGCGCAGGTCCCCCAGGCGCGCCTCGAACGTGTGGAGCTCCGCCCGCGCCTCGGCGAGCGCCGACCGACACTGCTCGCGGGCCTCATCGGCCGCGGCGACCTGCGCGGCGACCGCCGTGCGGTCGTGACCGAGTACGGCCAGGCGCTCCTCGAGCGCGGCGATGGCCGCGTCCGCCGCGCGGACATCGGTCTCCAGGTCGGCCGCGGTCGAGCGTCGCCCGATCGCACCCTGGGTCACTTCGCGGTGACCGCCGACGATGCCCGTCGCATCGACGAGCTCGCCCTCGGGTGTCACGAACGCGAAGCGCGGGTGCTGCGCAACGAGCGCGAGCGCGACGTCAAGGTCGGCGACGACGATGACGCTGCCGAGCAGCGCGTCCACGACGGCCCGCATCTCGGGCTCGCACTCGACGAGCTCGGACAGCCGTCCGAGCGCGCCGGGACCGAGCTCCGGGAGCTGCGCGAGCTCGGTCCGGCCGAGGCCTTCCGGCACGACGATGCCCGCCTGACCTTCGGAACGCCCGGCGAGCCAGGCGGCGATCCCGCGCGCGCTCGCCGCGTCGGTCGTCACGAGTGCGACGGCGCGGTCAGCGAGGGCCGCGTCGAGCGCGCGCGCGAACCGCGTGTCGACCCTGAGGTGATCGGCGACGAGGCCGCGCAGGCATTCGGGCGAGCACGGTCCGTCCGCGCTCCCCGCCGCCGCGAGCACACAGCGCGCGCCGGCCGCCAGGTCTTCGAGCTCGCGCTCGCGGTCGAGCAGGGATTCGATCCGGCTCTGCAGCCGCGCGCGGTCGAGCTCGCGTTCGGCCTTGGCACGCTTCGCGGTCTCGAGCTCCGCATCGACCACGGCCAGGCCCGCCACGTGTTCCCGGCGCTCCGATTCGCAGGACTCCAGCGCGCCCTCCGCCGAGCCCACGCCGGACCGCGCGGCGTCGGCCGTGCCGACGATCTCAGCCAGCGACCCGTCGAGCCCGGCGAGCCGCGCCGCTACGCGCTCGTGCCGCTCGGCCATCGGTGAGCGCGAGTCCGCGAGGTGATGCGCCCGGTTCTGGCCCTCCGTGCGCTCGTGCAGTCGCTCGAGCAGGAGATCGTTCTGGGCCTGGACTTCCACGCGAACCGTCTTGTAGCGGGCGTTGAGCTCACGCAGCCGGTCGGCGAGCTCCTTCGCGCGGGCCTCGGCGCCCTGCGCCGCCTCCCGCAGCACATCCGCCTCCGCGTGCATCGTCTCCAGCTCACCCTGGCGTTCCGTGAGCTGCGCGCCCAGGGTATCGGCGCGTTCAGCCTCCTCGGTCGCCGACGCCTCCCACGAGGCGACTCGCAGCGCGAGCTGACTTTTCCGCTCGTCCATCGCGCGGATCTCGCCCGAGACCCGTCCGGCATCCGTCGAGACGCGATCGAGCTCGGCCACGACGGTCGCGCGCTCCTCTTCACTCTCCTGCACGTCGCGGTCGCATCCAGCGCGATCCTCGCGCAATGCCGCGAGCAGCACCTCCAGCTCGCGGACCTCGGGCGCCGCCTCATCGAGCGCGCAATCCACCGTGAACAGCCTGTGCTTGAAGAATCGTGCCCTCTGCGTGGTCCACTCCGCTCTCGCTTCGACGTAGCGCTCGGCACGGCCGGCCTGGATCTTGAGGGAGCGTACGCGCGTACGCAGCTCGCCGACCACGTCGTCGAGGCGCGTCATGTCGGACTCGACGCGCTTCAGGCGCAGATCGGTCTCGTGCCGGCGCTGGCGATAGCGGCTGATGCCGGCCGCTTCCTCGAAGATCGCGCGGCGCTGGACGGGGTTCGCCGACAGCACGGCATCGATCTTGCCCTGCTCGAGGACGGAGTACCCGCGGCTGCCGAGGCCGGTGTCGAACAGCATCTCGCGGACGTCCTTCAGGCGCACGCGCTCCCCATCGAGCAGGTACTCGCCCTCGCCCGTCTTGAACAGACGCCGCGTGACGGACACCTCGGCCCCGCGACCCTCGAGCAGGTCATCGGAGTTGTCGAGTACGAGCGTGACCTCCGCCACCGAGAGCGCCGGCCGGCTCGCCGAACCCTTGAAGATGACGTCCGTCATCCCCACGCCGCGCATCGACGTGGGACGCGTCTCCCCCAGCACCCACCGGATGGAGTCGACGACGTTGCTCTTGCCGCAGCCGTTCGGACCGACGATGCCGGTCAACGTGTTCTGTGCAAAGTCGAGGACCGTCCGATCGGCGAAGGACTTGAAGCCGAAGAGCTCGATTCGTTTCAGGCGCATCGTGTGTCGTCTGGGTTCCAGATGAGTTCCGGATCAGATCCGGGTGGGGGTTCGTGGTGCGTAGAGCGCGCTCACGAGCGGCCGGCGAAGAGGGATCCGGGGCGCGCGGAGAACGGGTGCGGAGCGGCGTCCTGTCGTGGCGCACGAAGCTCGGCGAACCGCTCCCACGCGGCGATGGCTGGGTGGGCGTCGTCGAGCGCGGCGGAGGACAGCACCGGCTTCACGCGCGGGGACCATGGGAAGAGCGCGCCGGACCGCAAGGTCGCGAGCAGCTTCGCCTCCGCTTCGCCCGGCGCGCCGAGCGAGCGCGGGAGCAGGTAGCCGGACGTGTAGACCGCTTCGCGCTCGTCCTCGGGCGCGGGCAGGCCCTCGAAGAGCCGCGCCTGGAACGCCCGGGGCTGCTTCGCATCGATTGCGGCGAAGCGGGCCCGCGCGCGTGCGCCGAACATCGGAGAGAGGACGACGGACAGCCCGCGCTCGCTGGCGAAGCGTCCCGCGGCCTCGGAGAAGAGACCGAGGAGGCGCGCTCCAAGGTCCGGCGACAACTCACCGTCACCGAGGATGCGCAGGCACTCGCACAGGCCGACGGGCGTGAGCGCGAAGACACGGCGCTCGCGCAGGGTCTCGCCGTGTGCCCCGCGAACTTCGCGTTGGAAGGCCTCCAGGCGCTCGAGGGCGTCGAGCGAGGCCTCGACCATGGCCGCGAGTGCCTCGTAGGCGAGGTCTTCGCGCCACGGCCCCGCGCGCCGCGCGATTCGCGGTAGGTTGACGGCGACCGCCCCGGCGCAGGCGAGCGCCACCTTTTCGCGACCACGGCGGCGGCAGCCGGGGGCGACCCAGCGCTCGTCGCCCGAGTGCCAGACCGGGACGAGGCGGCCCGAGCGCAAGAGGGACTCCGCGGCGTCGCGGGCGGCGGGATCCTCGTCGAGCGCGGGGAGCACCTCCTGCCAGGCCAGGAACAGCCGCGGGGCGGGGGCGCCTTCGGTGCAGAGGATGGCGAGCTCCACCAGCACCCGGGCGAGGAGCGCGGGCGAACGCCCGCCGGGGTCGCTGAGGTCGATGCTGCGACCCGCCGCCCGCCCCAGGGCGCCCAGGGCGCGAAGGAAGTCAGCGAGATGCGCGCTGCCACGCGGGCCGCGCGATAGCGGGTGCAGCACGCGGCTCGCATCCTCGAGGACCAGGCCGAACGCCGTCTCGCGCACGAGCGGAGCGAGTTCCGAGAAGAGCTCGAACGCCGAGTGCGCCGAGACCTCACGGCGCAGGAGCAAGTCCGCCTGAACCGAACGCGTGAGCACGAGGTGCGGCCGTGTCACGTCCTCGAAGTAGAGGTCGCCGGAGCGGTGCATGTCGGCGACGCGCTCGTCGAATACGTCCTCGAGCGCGTATCGGGAGAGGATCTCGGACGCCACGCAACCGGCGACATCAGCGACACTCTGGACGCCGACGCCGCAAACACTCCCCGAGCTCCCCGGGAGGTAGTCGATGCTCGCGTCGAGAACCTGCCGCGCCGGCGGGCCGAACAGGCGACGGAGGTCGTGGCGCGGAAGGCTGACGGGTTCCTGCTGGAGCAACGCGTGCCGCAAGCCCATGGAGAAGAGCTCGTTGTCGACGAGCTCGCGCAGGAGCGACGTGGTCAGGCGCCTGAGGCCCGAGTCGAAGACGCGATGCTCGACGCGCGCGGCGACGTCTTCGGCCACGTTCTGCGCCAGGTCGGCCTCCTCCATCAACGCGGCGACGATGCGCCCGCGACTCCACGGTGACGCTCCGCTCGAGTCGCGCACGATCGGTCCCTTGAACTCGGTGTCCGCGCGCGGCATCCCGGCGTGGACGCTCAGTGCCTCGCGCGACCGCGCGCGTCGGTCGCGATACAGGATGAACGCCTTCGCGACACGCGCGCGGCCCATCTCGATCAGTGCCTGCTCGACGAGGTCCTGGATCTCCTCGATGCCCGGGACCGAGGGCTCGGGCGGTCGGCCCTCGCCATCCCAGCCCTCGAGCCGCCCGTGGCGGACAGCGAGGGTGAGCGTCACGACATCGGCGACCTCCGACGCGAACAGGGGGTCGTCGTCGCTCACCGCGGACTGGGCGCGGGACACGGCATCGGCGATCCGCGTGGCGTCGTACTCGAGCTCCCGACCGTCACGCTTCCGGACGCGGCGGACGGGGACAGGGCGCGGCGCGAGGGTCCGCTCCGGGCGATCGGGCTCACGGGAGCTCATCAGCCGCTCTCCCCGCTCTCACGGTCCGCCTTGGCCTGGAGCTTGGCTTCGGCCTCCCGCTTGTCGAGGAGCGGCTTCAGCTCGTCCAGGAACTGGTTCACGTCCTTGAACTCCCGGTACACGCTGGCGAAACGCACGTACGCGACCTGGTTCATGGTGCGCAGCTCGTCCATGACGAGGGAGCCGATGACCGCGCTCGGAACCTCGCGGTCGTAGTCCCCCTGGCACTTCGCCTCGACGCGCGCGGCGGAATCCTCGATCGCTTTCATCGGGACCGGGAGCTTCTCGCACGCCCGCATCATGCCCTCGAGCACCCGCTCGCGATCGAAGCGAACCCGCTCGCCGCTCTTCTTGATCACGCGTAGCGGCGTCTCCTCGATGCGTTCGTAGGTCGTGAAGCGCATGAAACACTGGAGACACTCCCGGCGCCTCCGGATGACGTTGCCGTCAGCGGACGTACGCGAATCGACGACGCGATCGTCGTCTTCACCGCATCGGGGGCACTTCATGGATCGGCTGCCGGACCGGCAGAGAAGACCACGCTAGATGTTGTGTGTCAACGGGGGAAGGGGGCCTCCTGCCACTGCCCATATGGGTAGGCGGAGGGGGCTCACTTGCCGAGACAGAATTGCGCGAAGATGCGATCGAGCAGTTCCTCGGGCGTCGTGCGTCCGGTGATGCAGTCGAGGTGATCCGTCGCGGCCCTGAGCGACTCGGCGAAGAGATCGAGGGACAGCCCCCCCTCCAAGGCGGCGAGCGATTCGGAAAGCTCCCGCAGCGCTGCCCGCAGCGAGTGCTTGTGGCGCACGGTGAGCTCCCTGGCGACCCCCGCGCGCCGCGTGCCGCCGCCCCCGAGTCCGAGCGCCCGCACGGCCTCCTCCGCGAGCGAGGCGAGCCCCGCGCCCGTCGCGGCGGAGACGGCGACCCACGGCAGTTCCGCGAGCGGAGCGGGCGGGCGCGGGCGAGCCGCCGCGAGGTCGGTCTTGTTCCAGACGACGATGCGCGCGCAGGCCGCGGGCCCGGGCGCCGCGACCCCACGCGCGACCGCATCGACCACGAGCAGTTCGAGGTCGGCGGCGTCGCGTTCGGCGCGGGCGTGCGCCTGGGCCTCGGCGTCCGGTCCGCGGGCGGCGGCGTCGGTGCCCGCCGTGTCGGCCAGCCGGCAGGGCGTCCCCGCGAGCGTCCAGGTCCCGGTGACCCGATCGCGAGTCGTCCCGGGCTGGACGCTGACGAGTGCGCGGCCCCCCGTCAGGCGATTGAAGAGCCGGCTCTTGCCCGCGTTCGGGGCCCCAGCGAGCACGACGCGCGGCTCGCCCGGCGCTGGAAATCGGCGCTCCTCCCAGGCCAGGGCCTCGGAGAGGCCGGCGTGTACGTTCCGTACCCCCGCGCGCAGCTCATCGATCGGCACGTGGCCCGTCTCGCTCTCGTCGAAGTCGAGGCTCGCCTCGCAGAGGGCGCGCAGGGCGTCGAGGGTCTCGCGCAGGGCGCGCATGCGCTCGTCGAGCCCCCCGAACAGGAGCGCCGTGGCGGCGCGTCGCTCCTCGTCGCTGCGGGCGGAAACGAGCGCGAGCACGCCCTCGGCACGCGTCAGATCGAGGCGCCCGGAGAGGAACGCGCGACGCGTGAACTCGCCCGGTCGGGCCGGCACGGCGCCCAGGGCCAGGACCCGGTCGAGCGCGCACGCGACGAGCGACGGCGCGCCGGGCAGGTGCAACTCGACCACGTCCTCGCGTGTGAAGGAGCGCGGGCCGGGCATCCACAAGAGGAGCGCCGGCTGCTCGCCACGACCGTCGTGGAAACGAACCTCCTCGAAGCCCCGTGCGTGGAGACGCGGCGGCCCGTCGTCACCGGTGCACGACTCGAGCGCGATGCGGCGCGCGTCCGGCCCGGACAGGCGTAGGACGGCGCGCAGGCCGCGACCCGGCGGCGAGGCGACGGCGGCGATCGTCGTCCCGGTTGCCGCTGCCCTCGCGGCGCTCCCGTCCATCACCCGCTCTTGCGCTTCTTCTTGCGCGAAGCCGCCTTCCCGGCCGACTGCGGACGCCTGCCGGCCTGCTTCTTCTGCTGCTGCATCTTCTGGGCCTGCCCCTGCATCTCGGAGAGGCGCGCCATGAAGCCGGACTTCTTCTTCGGTTTCTCCGTGGCGTCGATCGGCCAGATCTTCTTGATCACGGTCTGCTCCATGATGCCGAGGATCGACTGCGTGATCATGTAGAGCGAGAGGCCCGCCGCGTAGTTGTAGAGGAAGAATCCGAAGAGGACCGGCATCCACATCATCATCTTCTGCATCTTCAACGCCTGCGCGTCGGTCGGCTTCGGCATGACCTTCTGCTGCAGGATCCAGAGCACGACCATCGTCGGAGGCAGGACGTTCAGCCACTCGATCGTGCCGATGAACGGGAGGTGCGTGTCGAGGTCGATCCGCATCATATGATCGGGCTTCGCGAGGTCCTTCACCCATCCGAAGAACGGCGCCTGGCGCAGGTCGAAGCTCGTCCGGAGGGCCTGGAACAAGCCGAAGAACACGGGGATCTGGACGAATACGGGCAGGCAGCCGCCGAGGGGCGGGAAGGCGCCCTCTTCCTGCATGACGCGCGCCTGTTCCTGGCGCAGCTTCTTCGGGTCCTTCGCGTACTTCTGCTTGACCTCGTCCAGCTTCGGCTGGACGCGCTTCATCTTCGTCTGGTGGCGCGCCATCGCCACCTGGGACTTGCGGTTGACCGGGAACAGGAGCAGGCGCACCGACAGTGTGAGCAGGATGATCGCCACGCCCCAGTTGCCGGTCAGGGCCTGGAATTTGCCGAGGACATAGAGCAGGACCGAGGCGATCCCCGCGAAGAACCCAAGGTCGTCCTCCACGAGCACACGGTGGTCCGCGTAGTCGGCCTCGAGCAGGTCGCGGTCCTTGGGCCCCGCGTAGACGATGAACTCGTAGCGACTCTCGGCGCCCACCTCGGGAACGTGGAGGAGCAGGTCGATGTCGGTGACGATGCACTGGTACGCCTTGTCGGCCTCCTCGGGGTTCCGCCGGGCCCAGCCGAAGTCGCGCAGCCGGCGCCAGGAGGCACCCTTCAATGCGGGGACGGAGGTGTCGTTCGCGGCCCGCAGAAGGATGGCGAAGTACTTGTTGTGCACCCCGGCCCACGAGAGCGGACCGGCGCCGCTCGAGAACGGACCGGACAGCTCGCGCGGACTGTCCTGCCGCACCTCGCTGTCCATGTCGACCTCGCCGCCGGTCACGCGCCAGGCGACGGCGGCCTGGGGCTCCGTGTAGAACTGGTCCGTCGTCTCGCGCGGAACGCAGGCAGCGGGCGTGAACACGAACTGCTTCGGGCCCGCGAACTCGGGATTGTCGTTGCGCAGCGCGAGCTCGATGCGCAGGTGGTACGCACCGGGCTCGGTCCGGATGACCTTCTCGAACGTCACCCCCGTCCCAGGCGAGTAGATGAAACGCACCCCGAGCACGACGCCGTGCTCCTCGATGATCTCGTGCTGCCAGAGCGCCTCCTCGAGCGGGCGCAGGGTGAGCTCGGTGCTCGACGCGTTCGTGCGCAGCAGCATCGAGCCCGTCTCGCCGGAGTCGGTCTCGACCGTGTAGAGCAGCGACGTCCAGTGATCGCGATCCGCGCGCTGTTCATCGTCGAGGCCCTGGGTATCCCAGTAGCCCCCGATCCGGAGATCGCGCAGGAGCGCGCCGCGGTTGTCGAAGCGCGCCCAATAGTGACCGGGCTCCCCGAGCCGGCCCACTTCGAGCCACTCGATCCAGCGCTCTTCAGCCTCGACGACCGGCTCGGTCGGCTCGGGCGGCGGCTCGGCTTGCGCCGGCGACTCGCCGGGCACGCCCGGCTCGAACGCCTCGATCGGCGCGCCCGCCGGAGCGCCCTCGCCCGGCGGTTCGGCGTTCATCTTCGCCCAGAAGAAGACGAGCAGGAACGAGAGGAAGATGGCGAACGGGAGACGCTTTTCCACGGGAAATTCCGCTACCGGCCTACCGTCAGCCGGTCGGCGAGAAACTCGGGCAGCTCGGGGACGGCGCGGATGGCCGCCGCCGCGGTCTCGATGTCGTACTCGAGGCGCACGAACGTCATGTTCGCGCCGTCGAAGAGCCCGTAGGAGAGGCGACTGTCCCCGTCCCGGGGCTGCCCCACGGAGCCCACGTTCACGATGGCGCGGTTCCGCACGAGATCGCCGAGGTCGTAGGGTCCCTCGGTATTGCGCGGGCGGTAGAGCGTCCCGTCTTCGTAGTAGACGGCGGGGACATGGCTGTGGCCCACGAAACAGACGCCGCGCGTCATGCAACCGTAGTTGGCTTCCATCTTCTCCGTATCTCGTATGTCCCGCGGGAGCATGTACTCCCGCACGGGATCGCGCGGGGAGCCGTGGGCGAACATGGCGATCTCATCGCACTGGGTCGGCTCGAGCGCGTCCAGAAAATCCCAGTAGGCGAGCGTCTTGTCCGGATCCGGATCGCGGTTCAGCTCATCGCGCGTCCAGTCGATCGCGGCCCGTGCTTTGGGGTTGAAGTCCTCGGCCGAGTAGAGGAGCGCGTACTCGTGATTGCCCTGGAGACAGAGTCCGTCTGCGAGCTCGGGCGCGCCCTTCGAGACACCGCCCGATGCTCCGCCCGAGGTCGCCGGATCGCGGGCGTCCGGAACGCACAGTTTCATCACGATGTCGAGGCACTCGCGCGGCTTGGCGCCGTAGCCCACGACGTCGCCGAGGCAGACGTAGCGCCCGGCCCCACGTTGGCGGGCATCCGCGAGCGCGACCTCGAGCGCCGGGATGTTCCCGTGCAGGTCCGAGATGATTGCGGTGAGGGGGTACGTCAAGGGGCTCCCCGTGGAGGAACACTCCGGGGCGGCTGCCGGGCGGGCAGAGTCGGTCGCGGCGCAGGCGTAGACACGGCCAGCCCCGCGCAACACGACCGGGTTTTGGAGGCGAGGATTATCCGCGCCGCCCACGCGATGGGCAAGGAGGAGCCCGCGCAAGCGTTCAATCGGCCCCTCCCGCGCGGGGCCCGCCCGGGGGCTCCGGCGTCCCAGGCTCCGGTGTCCAACGGACGGCGAGGGCGAAGATCACGGCCGTCACGCAGGCGCCCACCCAGGCGCCGTCGAGCCCCGCGAGGCTCCGACCGCGGCCGAGAAATGGCGGGAGGGCCGCGAGCACCAGCGCTAGCGCGACCGCGGGCCGGGGCAGGCCGGCCGCTTCGAGGCGGTGGGCCAGGTGCCGCCGGTCCCCCACCCATGGCGCCTGCCCGCGACTCAGGCGCACGAAGACGAGGCGGCCGAGGTCGAGGAGCGGCAGGAGCAGCGCTAGGCGGGCCGCGGGGTGCCAGGCGATGAGCAGGCCCACGACGTGGCTGCCGGAGTCCCCGAGGTAGGCGGCCGGCGCGCCGCCCCGCCGCCAGGGCAGGTTGAAGGGTAGGAACCCGAGCAGCGCGGACCGGACGGCGGCGACGGGCGCGAACGCGAGCAGGCCGAGCGCGACCACGGCGCCGTCGGCGTTGTCGAAGGTGTTGATCGCGTTCATCGCCACGACCGCGAGCAGGCAGCCGAGCGCCCGCTGCGCGAGGTCGCCCTCGAAGCCCGGCACCAGCACGAGGAGCAGCCCGACCGCGCACTGGCCGAGGAGCTTCGTGCCCGGCGGGAGCCCGCCCCGCCGGCGATCGTCCGCGAGCCCGAGCAGGAGCGCGCCGACGAGGGCGGGCCAGGGCAGGCCGGGCGGCGCCCCGCCCAGGGCGCTCGCGACGAGCAGCCCCACGAGGAGGACCGCGCCGCCGACGAGCGGCACGGGTTCCGTGCGCGGCTTGCGCAACGCCTCGCTGCCCGCGCGACGATCGATCCAGGCCGTGCGGTGCGCGACCCACACGAACGCCGGCGTCGCGAGCAGCACCGTCGCGAGCACGGCCGCGGAGATGAGCGCTGATTGCGGATCGGAGAGGCTCACGATGCCGGGCGATAGAGCCCGCTGCTGCGGATGTAGGCCGCCACGAGCCCTGGAACTTCCGCGCCCGGATCCGCCCCGGCCGCCAGCCGCGCCCGCAGGTCTGACGCGCTCACGGTCACGGGCGGAAGCTCCAGGTATCCGCGCTCGAGCTTCAGTGCGAGCGGCTCCGGCAACCCGGAGCAGACCTCGCGCAGCACGTCCGCGCCGCGCGCCTCGCCCGCACGGAAGACCACGATCGGCTGGACGCGCTCGAGCAACCCGCGCGCGTCGCGCCAGCCCATGAGACCGGCGAGGTTGTCGGTGCCGATGATCAGGTGGATGTCGACGTCGTCCGCCTCGCCCACGGCAGCAGGGAGCTCGCGTACCGTGTCCACGGTGTAGGAAGGTCCGGGCCGGTCGAGCTCGATGCCGCACGCGGACCAGCTCGGCTCGCCCGCGATCGCGAGCCCCACCATCGCGAGCCGGTCGGCGCCGGATGCCAGGACGATGTCGGGCTTGTGCGGCGGCCGGGCGGCGGGCACGAACACGACCCGGTCGAGCTCGAAGGCCGCCTGGGCCGCGCGCGCCGCGTGCAGATGCCCGCGGTGGATCGGGTCGAACGAGCCACCGAGGAGGCCCAGTCTACGGCGGGGATTCATCCGCGGTCGCCCCCTCCCGAAGCGTTACCCGGAAGGCGGCGGAGGTAGTGTCGCGAGGCGGTCCGTTCCGACCTCCGCACCGTTTCCCCGTGGCGTGTTCCAATCTGCATCCGATGCCTCCTGGCGGGCGCAATTCTCGGCCAGGACTGGACTTCAGTCCACATGTCGCGGATGATCTTCGCTCCGTCGGGGCTTCCGAATCCCTGACTCCCCCACCCCTCCCCCGCGTTTTGCGCAGGTGCCCATGAACCGGTCCCTCACCGCCCTTCTGCTCGCCGTCTCCGTCACCGCTGGCTGCGAGACGAGCGGGGCCGACATGAACCGCCACTGGAGCGCGAGTTCGGTGCCGCCGCGTATGCAGCGCTACTTCCTGGGATACAACGCCGACAAGGACGGGCCGTACCAGGAATTCCAATGGGATCGGAAGATGGACCTTCAGGTGACGTTGCGACGTCACCTGTTGAACATGAACCCCGACAACCCGAACCACCCCGAGTACAAGGCGCAATTCGAGCCGCGCCCGAACGCGAGTCCGCTCCCGGACCCGATCCCCTACGTGCACCTCGAGGGGGTCATACTCGGCCTCGTCGGCTGGGCCGCGGGGCTGGGACCGTTCGGTTCACTCGACTGGATCCCGATTCCGGTCGACTCGCTCATCGGCACGATGGGGCCCGGTGGATGGAACGAATTCGGCGCGGGCCTCGCCCAAACTTTCTCGCCCATCGCAGTGATCACTGCCTCGTTCCTCGACGCGAACTGGCCCGGCTACTCGGCTAGTGGTGAACCCGAGGAAGTGCCCACCATCACGGAGCTCAAGGAGCAGGATGGATCGAGTTCGGCGAGACCCGTGGCGCGCGTCACGAAACTCGGAGAGTAGGCCCACCTATTCGCGACCGACCCTGAGGCGGACCGGTGCGCCGGTCCGCCTCATCGCATTCCTGGGCCGTCCCATGCCAAGGCGCGCAGGACCTCGCCTCCGAGCTCCGGCGAGGCCGTGCCGACCGGAGCACTGCGCCAATCGATCGCGAACTTCCGGTACCAGGTGCCCTGCCGGCGGGCGAAGCGCCGGGTCTTCTGGGTGATCCGGTCGCGCGCCGCGTCACGATCTATTTCACCGTCCGCCCACGCGAGGACATCCGCATAGCCCAGGGCCTGCGCGGCGCCGGGTCCGAACCCAGGATCAGCGCGCACAGCGAGCGCCTCTTCCCGCCACCCGGCGTCGAGCATGGCCTCCGTCCTCTGCCGGATCCGTTCGCTCAGGAGCTCGCCGGCGGATTGGAGCCCGACGATGCGGGCCGCGCGCTCCCGGGGGCCCGCCGGCCCACCCCATTCGCGCTGCCAGGCCGAGAGCGGGCGGCCGGTCTGCTCGAGAACCTCGAGCGCTCGGACGACGCGTTTCGTGTCGTTCGCGTGGATGCGTCCGCCCGATTCCGGATCGAGCCGCGTGAGCTCGGCGTGCGCGGCGGCGCTTCCGAGCGTCCTCACGCGCTCCTCGATCGAACGCCGGAGGTCGCGATCCACGGGCGGGCCCTCGAACAGACCGCGCAGCAGCGCAGCGAGCCAGAAACCGGTGCCGCCCACGAAGAGCGCCCGGCGACCGCGCGCCCGGACGTCCGCGAGCGCCAGACGCGCGTCCGCGAGCCAGCGCTGGACGTCGTAGGTCTCCGAGGGCTCGACGAGGTCCACGAGGTGGTGCGGGACGCGCGCGCGCTCTGCCCGCGTCGGCTTGGCCGTGCCGATGTCCATGCCGCGGTAGACGAGCATCGAGTCGAGCGACAGGATCTCGGCCCCCGCGCGCTCAGCGATCGCCAGGGCGAGGGCGGTCTTGCCCGAAGCGGTCGGCCCGACGAGGAGGCGCAGAGGCTCGCGATCCAGGGGATCGCCGTCCTCCGCGGGGGACTGCGCGGAATGGGTTGCCATCGGTCCTCGAAGCGCGGATTCTAACCGTCCTCCGGGCCATCGATGGCCCCTCCTCCCCGTAGGCCGAACCATGTGCATCGCCCCCATCGTCCTTCTCGCCCTCTCCCAGGCTGTGGCGGCGCCACAGGACGCCACGCCGCAGCGCGGGCCCGCGCTCGTGCCCCCGCGCGGAACGCAGACGTCGACGGCACCGCTGCTCGCGAGCGACGGCGAGCCTGCGACCCCCGGCCGCATCCCCACGGACGCGACGCCCGAGGCGCGCGCCCTGTGGGCGAAGGTCCTGCGCGCCGCCCTCGTGCCGGGCGGGGGCGAGCCCGTCCCCGTGCACTCGTTCGACCTCGGCTTCGACATCGAGTACCGCCGCACAGACGGCAAGAACCATTTCAAGGCGCGCTACGTCTTCTCCGCGAAGGAGGGCTGGATCCGCTGCGAGGTGGTGGGCAAGGATCGCGTCCAGCTGCGCGGCCGTGACGGCGACTGGCTGTTCCTGGAGGGACGCTGGGTACCGCTCGAGGACCGCCACACTCGCGAAGCGCAACGCGAGCTTGCCGAGTGGATCTCGATCGCGAACAACTTCATCGCGCTCACGAATCCGAAGTCACTCAGGATCGTTCGCCTCGCGAAGCGCGGAGTCCCGGAGGCGACCTGGTGGCCGACGGATGAGGCCAGAAAGCGCGCGAGCGGACTCGACTGGATCGAGGTCGCGAGCCCGGACTTCCGCCTCTTTCAGTCGGTGAAGAGCGGACGCGCGACCCCCGTCTTCGTGGCGCTACTCGGCACGAACCGAGAGACGAGCGCAATCGAGCAGGCCGTCCTGCACGAGGACGACAGCGGCGCGATGGTGCTCGAATCCACCCTGCTCGTCACGATCGAGAAGTGGACGACCCTGGACGGCTACCGCGTACCCTTGAACATGCTCGTCTACAACCCCGACCTCCGTCGCTCGCCCTGGGTCTTCAAGGCGCGACCCGGCGCGGACATGTGGCTCGAGAAGGGCGGCCGGCTGAACCCGGAGCTTCCGGCCGAGACGTTCCTTCCGAACTGACGCTACCGGCGGTGGAACGCCTTCTCGAGGTCGGCGAGGCTGAAGCGCACGCGCGTCGGCCGCGCGTGCGGGCAGGTCTGATCCGTCTCGAGCTCGCGGGCGCGCTCGAGGAGTGTGCGGATCTCGTCTTCGGTGAGCTCGTCTCCGGCCATGATCGACGACCGGCACGCTGCGCTGTGGAGGACCTCCTCGATCACGTCCTCCGCATCCGGTGGATGGCCGGTGCGCGCCAGGATCTCGATGAGGTCGCGCACGACGCCCTCCGCGTCGGGATTCTTCAGCCGTGCCGGCAGCCCGCTCACGGCGATCGTCGTCGCACCGAGCACGGCGAGATCGATGCCGATTCGCCCCAGCGCCTCGAAGTGCCCGGAGAGCAGTAGCGCATCCGCCTTGGAGACCTCGACGAGCTCGGGGACGAGGTAACGCTGCGTCTCCACCTGGCCCGCGCGCACGTCGCGCCGAAGGAGCTCGAACGTCATGCGCTCGTGCAGAGCGTGCTGGTCGATGATCTCGAAGCCGTCCGGCAGGGCGCGCACGAGGTACGTGCGCGCGACCTGCAGGAAGGGGCCGCGCAGCTCGTCGCGCGCTTCCCACGCTTCACGCGCATCCGCGAGCCGGGCTCCGGGCGCGACTCCGTCCGTGCGCCCGGCCGCGTGCGCGCCGGAGGACGGCGGCGCCGGACGCGGGATCTCGAACGGCTGCCCGGGGACCTCGCGGACGACCACCGCTTCGGCTTCGCCGGCGGGCAGCGGGCCCGGGTTCGGCAGGACACCCTGGCGTACGTCCTCGCCCCCCTCGCGGCGCCACATCGAGTGCAGCATCGACTCGCCGGGCGTCGCCATGTCCGTCTTGCGCACGCTCTCGCGCAGGGCGTTCACGAGGAAGCCGAACAGGCGGCGCTGATCGCGGAAACGCACCTCCGACTTCGACGGGTGTACGTTCACGTCGACCTTGGCGGGGTCGAGCGCGAGCTGAAGGAACACGACGGGTTGACGGCCTTCGACCAGAAAACCGCGGTAGCCCTCGCGCAGCACGCGCGAGAGCACCTTGTCGCGCAGGGAGCGCCCGTTCAGGAACCACATCTGCCGGGCCGTGTCGCGACGCGAGAATCGCGGCGGGGCGACGAACCCGAAGACCCGCGTATCGCCGTCGACAGCGTCGACCTCCACGAGCGCTTCCGATAGCTCGGCGCCGAAAGTGCGGCGGATGCGCGCACGGAAGTCCATGTCGGGCTCGACCTCGAACAGCCGCCGTCCGTCGTGCGTCGCCACGAAGCCGACGCCCGAGTGCGCGAGGGCCGTGCGCTGCACGATGTCGAGGCAGCGCGCGAGCTCGGTCGACGTCCGCTTGAGGAACCGCCTCCGCGCCGGCGTGTTGAAGAAGATGTCGCGCACCTCGAGGATCGTGCCCTTCGGCCCCCCCGCCTCGCGCACGTCCGACAGGCGCCCGCCCTCGTTCTCGATGCGCCACCCGAGCTCGAGCTCCGGCAGCCGCGAGTACAAGGAGCAGCGCGCGATGGACCCCATCGACGCGAGCGCCTCGCCGCGAAACCCCAGGCTCGCGATGTGCTCGAGGTCTTCGGGCACGCACAGCTTGCTCGTCGCGTGCGAGACGAAGGCGAGCGCGACGTCCTCCGCGCCCATGCCCGTCCCGTCGTCGGTGATGCGCACGAGCTTGACGCCACCCTCCTCGAGGTCGATCTGGATCCGCGTCGCCCCCGCGTCGAGCGCATTCTCGAGCAGCTCCTTGACGACGGAGGCCGGGCGCTCGATCACCTCCCCCGCCGCGATCTGGTTGCGGACGACCTCGGGCAGGACTGCGATGCGGGCGGTGGCGGAGGGCGTGGGCATGGGGAGTATCTTAGAACCCCGATTCCCTCCGGCCATGGGCGTGTCTCATCCTCGCCCCGCCTCACGAACCGGAAGAGCTGGGAAGGAAGGCGAGCAGGGAGCGGAGAGGAGATCGACGGCCTTGCCGCTCAGGGCCCGTCCGAGGACAACTGCAAGGTTGCGCCGGCCCTCGCCGCCCCTGGCTGTGTTGCGGGGTCCCCTTCGAACGACCCACAGGGGTCGTCTCGATCGACCTTTGGCAGACGGGGCTCACCTCCCCGAGTCTCCAGCGCATACGAATCCATGCGCCCCGCCAGGAACGACGATGGCTCGCCGAGACTAGCGCCTCTTCTCGGACGGGTCCTTGCGACGCCTCCAGCGCAGCGCGAGCACGACGAAGTCGTTCACGTCGACGCGGGCGCCCGTCCGCGAGCGGCGCTCGAGGGCGGCGAGGTCGCCGAGCGCGCGCTCCCACTCCTCTGGCGAGCGCTTCTGGACTCGGGCCTCGAAGGCCTTCTTCGCCATGGGTCCGCCGCGGACGCCGGCGGCGGACGCCGCGCGATCCATCGTCGCGCCGGCGGCGAGAGCGTGCGAGCCAGCCACCGCTTCGCGCGCCTTGCCCGTGAGCGCGCCGAGGAGCATCACGATCAGCCCTGCCCGATCGACGCTTCGGGCCCCGTCGCGACCGCGGAAGCCGGCGTCGAAGAGCGCCTCGAGTCCGGCGACCGCGCGATCGGCTTCGCCTGTGAGCAGGTGCTCCGCGATCTCGTAGGGCGAGCTCCCCGATTCCCACGCCACGAGCTCCCGGAGGCCGTGCCCGTCGCGGTCCCGCAGCGTCTCGAGCCGCGCTTCGAGCGCGTAGAGGTCGCCGCCCGTGGCCGCGGCGACGTAGACCGCCTCGTCGGGGGCGATCGCCACCTTCATCGCCCGCGCCCGCGCGACCGCCCACACGGCGAGTTCCGCCTTCCGCGGGTCCGGGTCCCAGGGCGGCGGCGTCTCCCACAGTTTGCGGCAGGTGACGACGCGCCCGCCCGCGGTCTTCACGGCCTTCACGAGCGCGTTGTCCACGCGAATCGACTCCGCCGTGAGCACGATCGTCCCCGGCTCGTCGCTCGCGAGTCGCGCGGTCGCGGCCGCGATGAACGCCGGCGCGTACTGCTTGCCGCTCTTGGCGAGGAGCGCGCCCACGTTCTGCACCAGGATGCAGCGCGCGGTCGCGAACAGCGCTCCGCCCGTCAGATCGTCGAGCAACCTCGAGAGTACGAACTCGGGATCCTTCGTGTCGTGCTTGCAGAGCTCGAAGCCGTGTCGCGTGGCGGCGTCGCACACGAGCCTCGCCGCCCGCTCGCGGAAGTAGCGCTCCTCGCCCTTGATCACGTAGCCGTGCGCCGGCTCGGTGCCGTCCCGCAGGCTGGCTTCGAGCTCGCGCAGCTCCTCCTCGGGGTGCGCTTCCTTCGCCTTGCGCGCTGCCATCAAGCCCCTCCGTGCAACAGGCCCAGGTCGAGCACGAGGCCGAGGAAGAGCGCCACTCCGACCCATCCGTTCAAGGTGAAGAAGGCGACGTCGACGCGCGAGAGATCATCCGGCGCGACGAGGCCGTGCTCCCACACGAGCAATACGGCGGCGCCCGCGACGGCGAGCCAGTAGATCCAGCCGAGCCCCGCGAGGACCGCGACGAGGGCGAGGGCCATGACCGTGATGACGTGCAGCAGCGCGGAGGCGCGGAGCGCGGCCCTCAGCCCGAACCGGGCCGGGACGGAGTGCAGTCCCCGCGCGCCGTCGAACTCCGCGTCCTGACACGAGTAGATCAGGTCGAAGCCCGCGACCCAGGTCCACACCGCGGCCGCGAGCGCCAGCACGGGACGGAGGTCGCCCGCGAGGTCGCCGCGGACCGCGATCCAGGCGCCGAGCGGTGCGAGGGCGAGGGCCAGGCCGAGCGCGCCGTGCGCGAGGAAGCTCCAGCGCTTCACGTAGCTGTAGCCGAGGAGCACGGCCAGCACCGGCAGGGAGAGCTTGCCCGCGAGTGGATTGAGAGCGAAGGCCGCGCCGACGAACGCGGCGCTCGCGAGCACGACGAGGGTCGCGACCGCGCGCGGCGTGAGCACGCCCGCGGGGATCTCGCGGCCGCGCGTGCGCGGGTTCGCGGCGTCGAAGTCGCGGTCGACGAACCGGTTGAAGGCCATCGCGGCCGTGCGCGCGGCGACGGCGCAGACGACGATCCAGAACAGCACGCGCGGCGCGGGCAAGCCGCCGCTAGCGAGCCACGCGCCCTGCAGGGCGAAGGGCAGCGCGAAGATCGAGTGGCTGAACTTGACCAGCGAGACGTAGTCGCGGACGCGCGTCACGGCGTCGCCTCCGGCGGCTGTGTGCCCGCGTCCTCTGCGGGCCTGGGGAGTCCCTGCCAGCGCGCCCCGACGGAGTGCTCGACGCCGATGCGGTCGAGGATCTTGCCGACCACGTGGGCGACGAGGTCATCCAGCGTCTCGGGCCGATGGTAGAAGCCCGGCATCGCCGGGAGGATCACCGCGCCCATGCGCGCGAGGCGGAGCATGTTCTCGAGGTGGATCTCGGAGAGCGGCGTCTCGCGCGGCACGAGCACGAGCGTGCGCCCTTCCTTCAGCGCCACGTCGGCCACACGCTCGACGAGGTTCGAGCTGAATCCCGCCGCGACGCGCGCCATCGTACCCATGCTGCACGGCGCGAGGATCACGGCGCCGGTGAGCGCCGTCCCCGACGACGGCGGCGCTTCGATCGCGCCGGCCGGGAAAGCGCGCACGCGCGCGGCCACTTCCGCCCCGAGCCAGCCGTCGAGCGCGCCCTGCAGCCGCTCGCCAAGGGCCCCCGCATCGATCCCGAGCTCGTGCTTGAGCACCTTCGCTCCGGCCTCGGTGATCGAGAGGTCGACCGCGTGCCCCCCGCGCACGAGCTCGCGCACGAGCGCCTCGGCGTAGCGGTGCCCGCTCGCCCCGGTGATGCCGACGAAGAAACGGCTCATAGGAAGACTTCCGGCCCCGCGCCGAGCAGCAGCGCGAGGTTGAAGAGACCATGCGTCCATGCTGCGACGCCGGGCCCCCTCCACCGGAAGAGGATTCCGAGCAGCATGCCCGCAAGCGCGCGATATGTGAAGATCGAGAGGTCGAACTCCTCCCCGCCCGGACCGAGCCACGCCACGAAGACGGCCAGGTGGAAGGCGGAGAAGAGCGCGGCGGAGCCGAGGAGACCCGCGACATCTCCCAGGAGGCCGGAGATGCCCCGGCGCAGGCCGAAGAACAGCCCGACCTGGACGAAGCATAAGTAGAGCGCACTGTAGGCGCCGACCCGGAAGACGAGCTCCTCGTACGCGCCGGCTCCGAACACGAATGCGGCCTGCGCGAGACCCGGCGCGCGCGTCTCCGGACCACCCGCCAGCACGAGCGGCGGTAGGGAGTCGCCGAGCAGGTGTATGAGGGCGATGAGCGCGGGTCCGATCGCGATGGCCCCGATCGCGCCCTCGATGGCGATCCGCGCGATGCGCGGCCCGAGCGCCAAGTGCCGGCGCAGGCAGACCACCAGCGCGCAGGCGGCGGCGGCTGCGAGCGCGACCCGACGGGCGGAGTCCGCCCACTCGCCGAAGGGGGCGAACAGCCGGAAGAGCACGAGCTCGGACGTATTGCGCTCGCCGCTCCGCGTCGCGATGAGGGCGAGCTCGTACACGAGGAACAGGGGGACCATCGCGAGGAAGCCGAGGGCGAGGCTCCGATTCAGGGCGTCCCCGTCCCCGGGCGTCGATTCCCCGTCCTGTTCCTCCAGCTCCTCGTCCTCCTCGTCGTAGTCGTCGTAGTCGTCGTACTCGTCGCTCACGATGGGCTCCCGGCGGGCACCGAGCCCCAGTGCAGGCAGACGATGCCCTGCGTCAGCCGCTCGTACCCGCACGACACGAGGCCGACATCCTCCATCTCGCCTTGGAATGTGTCAGGATCCGGCCATGCGAGCACCGTGCGCGGGAGGTACTCGTACGCTTCGCCATCCCCGGACACGAGGCGACCCAGGCGCGGCAGCAGCTTGGTGAAGTACAGGCGGTACATCGCTCGGAAGGGGGGCGAGACGGGCTCCGAGAATTCCAGCACGAGGACGCTCCCCCCTGCGCGCACGACGCGCTTCATTTCGAGCAGCCCCTGACGCCGATCCGCGACGTTGCGGATGCCGAAGGCCACCGAACAGACGTCGGCCGCGTCATCGGAGACAGGCAGGCGCAAGGCGTCGCCCTGGGCGAATAGCAGCCCACCCCGGCCAGGCCTGCGCTTCGGGCCGGCCCTCCGCAGCATCTCGGGTGTGAAGTCGACGCCGAGGACCTTTGCGCCCTTGCGGGCGAAGGCGAGCGCAAGATCGCCCGTCCCACAGCAGGCGTCCACGACGATGCGACCCCGTACGGCACCCGCACGCTCCACGACCCGCCGGCGCCAACGCTGGTCGATCCCCAGGGACAGGGTGCGATTCAGGAGGTCGTAGCGGCCCGAGATGCGGGCGAACATCGACCGGACCGCCGTCGGGTCGGGCATCGCCGTACGATACGGTACCGCGGCGAGTTCGCCACGATTCGAACTCGGCCCCTCCCTCCACTGAAGCAGCGGAGTGAGGGGCCGAGTTCGAATCGAGGCGTCTACTGCCGGTAGTAGTCCATCAGAATGTTCACGTTCGGCGCCGGGATCGACTGAATGCCGGGCAGGAACGGGTTGGTGTCCCTGCGGATGGCGCCCGAGGCGGCGATGTCGATCACGTCGATGACGCCGCTGGCCCCCACCGCGTTGGGGATGGCCGCGAACATGAACAGCGCCTCGTTGGTGTTGGCAATCGAAAACGTCGTGAGTACGCCCCCTATCCGGACGGTCGACTTGCCGTTGGTCGGTGCGGGTGCACCGGCGCTGAAGGTCGTGGCGAAGTGGGGCAACCCGCCGATGTTCCGCAGGTTGTCGAACGCGAAGTCGACCGGGATCCCGGAGAGTTGATCCTCACCCACGGACACCTGAATCGCGAGCTGCAGGTCACGGAACGCCGCTGTCGTGAGGCCGCCCAAAAGGAACGTTCCAGTCGCCGCACTTTCGATGCTGAGCCGCGAGATCGCTCCCTCGGTGTTGCCCGGGATTGCGGTCTGATTGAAGATGTCGATCTTCCCTTCGTGGACGATCCACACCGACGCGTCGAGGTCGATGGGGTCGACCTGGATCGTCTTCGGGTTCGAGAATATCGTGGGAGCCGTGCCGATGACGTCGTCGAAGCCCCAGCCGTTCACGCCGTTGGGACCGGACTCGTACATGGCAACAGTGCCCGTGCGGTTGAGTATGTAGGCGAAGTACACGTTGCGTAGGAAGCTGAACTGCACCTGGCGCGGTAGGACGGCGACCTCGAACGGCAGATTGAGCTGCGAGGAAACCACCCTGCGGACCTCGAGCGAGAACGCCGAGATGATCGAGAGCGTGCCGCTGCCCTCGTCGCACACGAGGATGTCCTCGTTGCCCGGCTCCCACGCGATTCCGCGCGGAGCATTGCCGACCACCGTGCTCTTGATGATCTGGTGGAACGTCGAGGAGTTCGGATTGATATCGATGAACGACACCACGTTGGCTTGCTGATTGGTGATGGCCAGGAAGTCCAAGTTGGTCCCCATCGCCATGGAGGTCGGGTCCGGGAGCACGATGCGATCGATCACCGTCATCCGGTTGCTGTTGAACACGATCACTTCGCCGCGCTGGCGGTCGATCACGTAGAGGAACTGACCAATCTGCTGGCGAATCTGGTACGGGAAGCAGGCCGAGATCTGGGTCTGACCCTGCGAAGGGCCGAGGAAGAACGCGTTCTGCTCCGGCGTGATGAGCCCCGAGGCCGGGATCGGCGGCACGTTCGTCGGCGACCCGAAGGGGTCGCCCGGGACGAGCAGGTTCGTGAGAAAGGCCGGATTCCCGCCCACGATGATCTGGACGAGCGAGTTGTCAATGGACGTGGGCTCCCTGGCGCCGATGAAGGGCGCGACGCAGAGCGGCGGGAACGTGAGCGGCGGCGGGTTGGGGTGTGGCGCCCAGCTGATGATGTTGGGAGATCCCGGCGACAGACCGGAGCTGAATCCGCCGAGCACGAGCGGACCGAGCGTGTTCGGCCCGCTGACGGCGGGGCTCACGATCTTCAGACCGTCGAGGGTGCAGATCTGTCCACCGCCCGCCTGGCAGCCGAACGGAGTCTGCGCGTTGTCGAAGGCGGCGTCGAGCGCCTGCCCGAGCATCATGTCACCGATCGACGTGACCAGCGGCGGCCGCACGAGCAGGTCGTTCAGGGCGGTGTCCTTCGTGAGCGTGAACACGCCCGCGGAGCCCCCGTCGACGGTGCACGTACCGGGGACGAGCGGCGGCCGCAGGAGCGAGCCCTGGAACTTCACGTTCGGGTTGTTCGGAAAGTTCGTATCGCCTTGTTGGATCGTCGGGTTGAGGGTGTCGTCCAGGTGGTAGACCGGGTTGCCCGTACTCTGCCCGAAGCCGTTCAAGTCGAGGATCGAGAGACCCGGCGCGGCGCCGAGACGACCGATCGTGATCGTGTCCGGCGCGACGGGCGCGTTGACGATCCCCGGTCCCTCTCCGGTGGTGAAGGAGGTGAAGGCGCCGAGCGTGTTGCCATTGCCGAGCCCGGTCGTCGCGTTGATCGCGAGGTCCTGGAGCAGCGGTTCCGTGGGGCCGTTCGAAGGGTTCACCGTGATGTCCACCACGCTGAAGTCCGAGTCGTCCTCGCAGACTCCGCCGGGTCCGGCGCCGGGAAAGTTGAAGGCCGGAATCAGCTCGAACACCGACATGTCGAAGATGCTGATGGGGAGCACCGAGTGCGGCACGGTCGTCCGAGCGGTGGAAGGCCCGAACTGGATCAGGATCGAGGAGCTCTGAGTCGGTACCGTGCCGTCGAACAGGTCGCCGACGGAGTAGGGCTGCACGGGCTCGGTGAACTCGACCCGGATGTGGGTGAGGGGGTCGACGTTCGTGTCGCCGTTGCCCGGCGAGATGAGCGGCGAATTGAGCGGCGGCGGCGTGGTCAGGATCTCGGGATTCAGGGTGTCGGGCCCCACGGTCGAGGAGCCGACCACCGTGTGATCGAGGCTGTTGCCGTTCGTGGCCTTCACCGAGGTGCCGATCCGCATGCGGATCTGCTTGCCGGTGGGAAACGTCTCGTAGGTCGACAGGTCACCATCGGCGTCGACGACGAAGACGATGGTGTTCGGCGACACGAGGATTCCGGCGCCATTGAAGGAGCCTTGGGTGCCCGGGAAGCCGATGCCGTTGGAGATGACCGGGAGGACGTTACCGAACGGGTCGACCTCGACCCACCGCTGGAGCGTCAACTGGCCGTTCGGCTGGATCGGGAGCTCGTAGGTCTGACCGTCGATGAAGGCCCGGCCCGCGATCGTCTGGGCGTTGCCTGTCAGCGGATCGACCGCCGTCACGGTGACCGCGCCCGTGAGACCCGAGGTGGCCAGGCCGCCCGGGGAGGGCTCGAGCACGGTCGAGATGTCGATCGGCTCGGTGAGGTTCGCGTAGATGAACTGGTTGCCCGCCAGTCCGCTGGGGAGCAACGCCGTCGTCGGGAACTGGGGCGGCGCCTGGATCGGGTTGCTCGGGTTCACGTTGTCGACGAGCTCCGCCACCGTCCGGATCGAGATGATCTGCGACGTCGGCACCCCGTTGGAGTCGAGCTTCCGCACCGTGTACGGGACGAGCTGCCCGAAGCCGTTCGAGCACTCGTTCAGGGTCATCTGGCCCTCGGTGTCGCTGCTCGAACCCGAGCCCGCAATCCCGCCGCAGGCGGGGAGCAGGAGGGCTAATGTGCCGCAGAGACCGGTGTACAGCCGTGTATTGCTCATGATCATTGACTCGAGTGGACCTCGTGGCCCGTGCGCGGTCCCGCGGGGGGTGGGTCGGGGTTGGGGGCGGCAGTCTATAGTTGGGGGCGGCAGTCTATCAGGATGAACCTGGGGCGCCTATGCGTCCGGGCGAGGGAGCGCCGCACGACGGGCGCCCTGATGGCGACGGAGGGCGACGGAGTAGGGGATCAATCGCCGTGCCAGCGGCCACGGGGGGACCCCTCGGGCGTGGAGAAGTATGTTATCGCTTGGATAGCAGGGGTTTAGCTGTTCCTCCGCAAGAAACCCGCGCTCCCCCGACCCAGCCCCGGATGGACCTGCGTGCGCTTCGCGACCTCGGCGACGTGCGTTCCCGCACGGGAGGCCCCGCTGGGCCGCGGTGCGCCGGTGGCCCCGGGGCCCGGCGCTCGGCGCCGAAAGCCCCGTTTTTTGGTCGAGGGGCTGCGGTCCGCGGCCGCTATCCTCGGGTCCGGATGTCCCCTCCCGTCGAGTCCCAGCCCGACCACGTGTTCGACCCCGCGGCCCTGACGGGCCTCTCGGGGGATCCGGCAGGGGCCGAGCAGCGACCGGAGGCGGAGCTCGAAGCCGGTCTGCGACCTCGCTCCCTGGCGGAGTTCGTCGGTCAGCCGCGGGTGATCGAGAACCTGCGCGTCGCCCTGGGCGCGGCGCGGCGGCGGGGCGAGCCGCCCGACCACATCCTCTTCTCGGGCCCGCCCGGTCTCGGCAAGACGAGCCTCGCGCGAATCATGGCGAGCGAGCTCGGCTCGCGACTCCAGTCCACGTCGGGGCCGGCCGTGGACCGCCCCCGCGACCTCGTCGGCATCCTGACCCAGCTCGAGCCCGGGGACGTACTGTTCATCGACGAGATCCACCGCATACCCTCCGCCGTCGAGGAGTACCTGTACACGGCGATGGAGGACTTCTCGGTCGACCTCACGCTCGACTCGGGCCCGCACGCGCGCGTGATGACGCTCGCGCTCAAGCCGTTCACGCTCGTCGGCGCGACGACCCGCGAGGGGTTGCTCTCGGCACCATTCCGCGCGCGCTTCGGGCTCTTCGAGCGCCTCGATCCCTACCCTGCCGCCGACCTCGTGCGCATCGTCACGCGCGCGTCGGGCATTCTCGGAATCGGCCTTCACCCGGAAGGCGCGCAAGTCCTCGCGGACCGCAGCCGCGGCACACCACGGATCGTGAACCGGTTCCTGCGCCGGGCGCGCGACCTCGCCGAGGTGCGTGGCGAAACCGAGATCGATCGGGCGCTCGCCCTGGAGACGCTCGAGCGCCTCGGTATCGACGCGGAGGGACTCGAGGAGATGGACCGACGCATCCTGCGCTGCCTCGCCCAGAGCGGCGGCGAGCCCACCGGCATCAAGACGATCGCCGCGGCGGTCGGCGAGGCGGAGGACACGATCGAGGAGGTGTTCGAGCCGCACCTCCTGCGGTGTGGGCATATGCGCAAGACCGCCCGCGGGCGCGTGATCACGGACAGCGGGCGCAGTGTGATCGGAATGGACGAGGAGCCCCGCTCGCCGGCCGGCCACGGCCTGTTCGGGTGACCCCGATGCGCGGCGCAGGATGCGGTCGCGCGGCGGCCTCGGTTGCCCTCGCCCTCGCCCTCGCCTTCGCCGCGTGCGCGCCCCTCCGTCGCGAGCCCGCGCGCTCGACCCCGTCCCCGGTCCCCCGCGCCCGATTCGTCCCGGCCGAGGTGCCGGTCGTGCTCGCGGCGTTCGACGGCGCGCAGGAGGTCACCATCGGGGTCGGCCCGGGGCAGCGCCTCACGCTCCGACGTGTGGGAGCGCTCGTCCAGGCCGCGGACGGCCGACGGGCGGCGCGCATCGTGGTCGCCCCCACGATCCCGCGGCTCGGTCTGGCACTCGGGGACCGGATCTACCCGGGCCGGCTCGCGGTCGAGCGCCGCGCGAACGGGGGCCTGCGCGTCACGAACCTCGCGCCGCTCGAGCAGTACGTCGAGGGCGTCGTGGCCGCGGAGCTCGTCCTGTGGTCGGCCCTGCCCGCGGAGCTCGAGGCCCAGGCGATCCTGGCGCGGACGGTCGCTCTGGCCACGCTCGCGGACCGGCCCTTCGTGTGGGACACGACGGCCGACCAGGTCTACCTCGGACGCTTCGTGCCGGGGAACAGCCCGAGCGCGCGACGCGTCGCGGCACGGCTCTCCGACTCGGTCGCGATCACGCGCGGACGGGTGATCGTGAGGGCGGACGGGACGTTCGACGCGCGGTTCCACGCGGCCTGCGGCGGGACGACGGCCGGCCTGCGCGACGTCTTCCCCGAGTCGGCCGACTACGCCTCGGGCGTGACCTGCGCGCCGTGCCGGCAGCGCGTCGCGTTCGAGCGCGGGCTCGGCGGCCCCGACCCCGAGCGCCCCCTCGGCTGGACCTTCACGGCGACCGCCGCCGACCTCGCGCGCGTCGCGCGAAAACTCGGCGTGGGGACGCGCGTCGCGCGCCTCGCCCCGCATCGGGTCGACCACGGCGGGCGCTGGATCGAGGTGCGCGTAACGGGCGACGCCGGCAGCCGCGTCATGCCCTACAAGGACTTCCGGCTCCTCATCGGCGCGACGTCCCTGCACAGCGGTCTCGTCCTGCGCACGTGGCCGAAACCCGGCGACGCGATCGAGAACGGGCTCTTCTTCGAGGGCCTCGGACGCGGCCACGGCGTCGGCCTCTGCCAGGAGGGGAGCCACGACTACGCGCAGCTCGGCTGGGAGGCGGAACGGATCCTCGCCCATTACTATCCCGGCACGAGCGTGGCCTCGACGTCCGCGGCCCCTGCCACGCGGCCCTGAGCTTCGATGGCAGCGGACCAGTCGCAGGACGAGCGCTTCCACTTCGCGCTCGAGCACCGCTCCAGCGCGACCCACGCGCGCGCCGGTCGGTTCACGACGCCGCACGGCGTGGTTCCGACGCCGGCCTTCATGCCCGTCGGTACGCGCGGCACGGTCAAGGGCGCCCTGCCCCGCGATCTCTCCGAGGCCGGCGCCACGATGATCCTCGCGAACACCTACCACCTCCACCTGCGGCCGGGCGAAGACGTCATCGAGACGCTCGGGGGGCTGCACCGCTTCATGGGCTGGGACGGCCCGATCCTCACCGACTCCGGCGGCTATCAGGTCTTCAGCCTGGGCGCGACGTGCCGGGTCGACGACGAGGGCGTGTCCTTCCGCTCGATCGTCGACGGCGCCGAGGTGCGCTTCACGCCCGAGCGTGTCATCGACATTCAGGCCAAGCTCGGCGCCGACGTGATCATGGCCTTCGACCACGTCCCGCCCGATCCGACCCACCGGCGCGACGTGATCGCCGCCACGGACCGGACTCACCGCTGGCTCGAGCGTTGCGCGACGCGCTGGCGCGAACGCGGCGGGCTCGATTCCGGCCAGGCGCTGTTCGGAATCGTGCAGGGTGGCGCGTTCGAGGACCTCCGGCGCGCGTCGGTCGACGCGGTCTGCGCGCACGATTTCGCCGGCTATGCGGTCGGCGGCGTGAGCGTCGGCGAGGACCGCGAGGCGATGCTCCTCGCCGTCGGGGCGAGCGCCCCCCTCCTGCCGGAGGACAAGCCGCGCTACCTGATGGGTATCGGCACGCCGATCGACTTCTTCGACGCCGTCGAGCGCGGCATCGACCTCTTCGACTGCGTGACGCCGACGCGCCACGCGCGCACGGCCCAGGCCTACACCAGCCAGGGTCGCATGAACCTCAGGAACCAGGTCTGGCGCGCGGACCCGCGCCCGCTGGACCCCGATTGCGACTGCCCGGCCTGCTCCCGTTTCAGCCGCGGATTCCTGCGCCACCTGTGCGTGACGGGCGAGATGCTCGGCCCGATCCTGCTCACGCTCCACAACCTGCGCGCGTTCCACCGGCTGATGGCAAAGATGCGAACGGCGATCGCGGAAGATCGCCTGAGCGCGCTACGCGCAGAGGTCATCGAGCCGATGATGCGGCGCTTGTGACCCGAGTACGGAGCGGATCAGCGCCGCTTGTAGTCCGGGCAGGTCTTCGCGTTCGGGCGCTCCGGGCGGTTGCAAGCGTCCCCGTAGTCCCACTTGCAGGTGTCACAGAGGTAGCCCGACCGGCCGAGCGCGAACATCTTGCGCAGCCCCAGGTACATCCGCTGCACGAGGCCGCGCAGGAAGCCCATGGCGCGCGGCCCGCTAGCGCGGCTTCGCGCCGGTGCCCGAGATGACCTCGATGCGATAGAGGTCGAGGAGCATCGGGAGCGCCGGGCGGCCGACGCTCGTCCCCGTCGCCGAACGCGCCGTCGCGCCGTTCACGCCGATCTCGAAGCCCTGGAACGAGGCCAGATCGTAGCGGCCGCTCGAGCAGGTGATCTCGGCGGTGCGGTCCCCCCCCCAACGCAGGTAGAAATGATCCTCGTTGCCGACGACCTCGGTCTCCAGCCAGCCCCGGCCGTTGAACCTGCCCCAGAGCGGCATCCGGGCGAGATCGTTGGCCTCGTCCTGCGCGCGGATCGCCTCGATCTTGTTCAATCGCTCGACCTCCGCCTGCGCGATGTCGGCCTGGATCCCGGCCATCTCGGCGCGCACCATGGCCTCGGATACGCCGCGACGCGCGAAGTCGGCGACCGCGCTATCCTCCGGCGCGAGCTCGATGACCGCCTGGTACGCCGCGATCACGGCCACGTGGTCCGCGGCAGAGGGGTTCGCCTTCGCCTTCGCGCTGAGCTCGTCCGCGGCGCGCAGGGCGGCCTGCGCACGGCTGGGAGCCTTCTTCGCGACGGCCGGTCCCTTGGCCCCCGTGGGTGCACTCGCGTCCACGGACTTGACCGGGAGCGGAACGGATGGACGCACGACCGCGGTCGTCTTCCACGCCGTGCCCGCTTCGCTCTGGTTCGCGGCGCGGACGACCTCGCTCGCGAGGACCCAGCCCCGCGCCGTCTGCGGCGACCACACGTGGACCCAGTCCTCCTTCATCGGCTTCGAAGTGTCCGAGCGCGCGATCAGGCGCACGCGATCCCCGCGCTGGAGCTTGGTCGTGAGCGGCATACTGCCGCTGCCCGACGAGGCCTTGGGCCGCATGAGGACGCCCTTCGCCGTGACCGAGTACACACCCTGCTCCGTGGTCGGCTTGAGGTACTGCCCGTAGACCCAGACCTCGAGCCCGCCCGCGGCCTCGACCTGGAGGAAGCCGACGCCAGCCCCGGTGCCGTGCACGCGCAGGAGCTCGTCGCCCTTCATCGTCCGCATCCCATCCGCCTGGCGGTCCTGGAAGTTGCGGATGACGGCGCCGGCCTTGGCGCGCGCGAAATAGGGCGTGCCCTGCGGCGCGGTCAGCGCAGGCGCCGTTGCGCCGGTCACCGAGCCGAGCGTCGCGCCCAGCGCGAGCAAGCCTCCGAACACGCGAAACACGATCGAAGTGCGTCCGTCCATGGCGCTTTCGTTCCCCTCTGAGAGCTCTGGTTGGGTCCTGTATCGTCGGGCGGTGTCGAGCCGATGTCCGTGGCGGCTCGCGACCCGCGCGCTCATCCTATCCCCCGCGATCGGCGTGTTCCACGGCGGCCCCCCGGTTCCGCGGCTCGCGATCCGCGGCGCGGACGCTACGCTGCTCGCGGCGGATTCCGCTCTTCCCCGATGTCCGATCACGACGGCCTGAGGCTCCCCTACCTCGCCTGGACGCACGATCCTCCGGGTGGAGCAGCACCCTATTGCCTCGCCCAGTCGGCGATGCCGGCGCCCGCGGCCGAGGTCCTCGGCGGGCTCGAGGCCGCGGACCTCGTCGCGCCCCCCGGCGCCGACGCGCTGCCAAGGCTCGAGGCGCGCCTCGCCGAGCTCCTCGGCCTCGCGCGGGAGCGCGTGATCGTCACCGTGGGCGCCTCCGCGGCCATGCACATCGCCGCCCTGCGGCTCTTCCGGCCGGGCACCCGGGTGGTCGTGGAGACCCCCGCCTGCGAGCCCCTCCACGCCCTGGCGAGCCACTTCGGGGCCGACCTCCGCCCCGTGGCCCGGCGCCTGGCCCAGGGCTGGACCATCGATCCGGACGAGGTCCGGGCCGCGCTCGCGAGTGCCTCGGGCCCGGCCCACGTGTTCCTCTCGAACCCCCACGACCCGAGCGGCACCGTGCTGGACGCCGAGCGCGTGGGAGCGATCGCGCGCGAGGCCGGGCGCGCGGGCGGTGTGCTCCTCTGCAACGAGGCGGCGATGGAGTGCGCGCCGACGGTCCAGCAGCGCGTCCACGCCTGCCGCCTCGCGCCGAACGCGATCTCGATCGGCAGCCTCTCGCAGGCCTACGGCCTCGGCGCCCTGCGGATCGGCTGGCTGGCCCTCGGCGCGGGCCTCGAGCGCGAGCGCGACCATTTCGTCGACATGGGGCGCCTCGCCTACCGCGAGCCGGCCACCCCCGCGCTCGTCGCCGGGCGCCGCGCCCTCGAGCGCCTGCCCGCCCTGCTCGCACCCCTGAGGCGCATCGAGGCCCTGTCGCGCCCGCACCTCGTGCGCTGGCTGTCGGAGACGGCCGGCGTGGAAGCGACGGTCCCGCCGTTCGGGCTCGTCGCCTTCCCGCGGATCACCGGGGTCCGTGACACCCGCGCGCTCGCCCGGCACCTCGCGGCCGAGTTCGCGGTCGGCGTCGTGCCCGGCGAGCTCTTCGACGGGCCCGGGCACCTGCGCGTGGGCTGCGGTGTGCCGGAGGCGACGCTCGTCGAGGGGCTGGTGCGACTCGGCGACGGGATCCGCGCCTTCATGGAGCGCGGCGGTTAGGGCCCGTCCGGGAATAAAGGTCACATTTGGGCGAGGCATCGGCGTTCGTGGCAAGGCGCGCCGACGCAGGCAACCTAGCTGATTTCCGAGGAGGCGCAACGCAGCCACGGGCGGTCAGGCGGCTCGACAAGTGCACTGAACACTCGACTCACACCACCAGGCCGCGCCGGCGGAGGATCAGGGGCGGGCCGCGAGCGCGGCGAGCGCCGCCCGCACGGCCTGCCGGCGCGCCTCGCGCAGCGTGAGCCCGGCCGCCTCCGCGGCGCGCGCGACGTCATCGTGCTCCGGGGCGAGGTCGCGCTCGCCGAACGGGCTGCGGCCCGCATACTCGGGCCGCGTGCGCACCTTGACCCGCACGGCGACGTCTCCGACCTCCACGCTCATGGACTCGCGCTCGCACTCCGTCCGCTCGACCTCGCGCCAGCGCACGCCCAGCGTCGTCGTCAGCTCGAACACGGTCGCCTCGAGCGCCTCCCGTTCGCTCGCGCGCGCGAGCGCGGAAATGACGGTGCCCGGGCGGTCCTTCTTCATGGCGACCGGACTCGTCCACACCTCGAGCGCGCCGGACTCGCGCAGCGCGCGCACGGTGTGCCCGAGCTCCTCGCCGGTCATGTCGTCGAGGTTCACCTCGAGCAGCCAGGCCGTGCGGCGGGCGGCCCTGGCGCCGGACTCGCCGAGCTGGACGCGCACGAGGTTGGGCGGACCCTCGTCCGGATCGCGGAGCCCCGCGCCGTAGCCCACGCGCGAGGCGGTGAACGCGCCCGGCGGAGCGAAGTCCGCGACCCACTCGCAGAGGATCGCGGCGCCGGTCGGAGTCAGGCGCTCGCCGCCCCCGCCGCCGAGCACCATCGGCCTCTCGCGCATCAGCTCCACGACCGCCGGTGCCGGGACGGGCAGCTCGCCGTGGGCGCAATGCACGGTGCCGGAGCCGGCGATCGGCGGGGTGGCGACGACGCGCTCCACCCCGAGCCGCTCCAGCGCGAACGCCGCGCCGCACACGTCGATGAGCGTGTCGACGGCGCCCACCTCGTGGAAGTGAATCTCCTCGGGCGTCGTGTCGTGTACGCGCGCCTCGGCCTCCGCGATCCGGCGCAGCACCGCGAGCGCGCGGTCCTGGCAGCCCTCCGGCAGGGGCGCGCCGCGCACGAGCTGCGCGAGGTCGGCGTAGCGCCGGTGCGGCGCGCTCCCCGACTCGGGCGTCGCGACCGTGAGCAGCGTGCCGCTGAGCGAGCCGCGCCAGACGCGCTCGGAGTCGATGCGGCTCTCGCCCGGCACGAGCGCCTCCGCCACCTCGCGCAGATCGTCGAGCCCGAACCGCGGGTCACCGAGGTCGAGCAGCGCGGCGAGGAACATGTCGCCGGCCATCCCGCCAAAGGGTTCGACGAAGAGCGTATGCATCGGCGCAGTGTCGACTTTAGGGCACGGTGCGGCAAGTCAGCCGGCGCGCGCCAGTGCGAGGACGTCGACCCGCCGCGCCCCGGCCCGCCGGAGCACGCGCGCGCACTCGTTCGCCGTCGCCCCCGACGTGACGACGTCGTCGACCAGCCACACCGCGCGGCCCGCGACGGACGGCTCGGCCGAGTTGTCCAGCCTGAACGCCCCTCGCACGTTCGCCGTCCGCGACGGCGAGCCGGGTGCGCCCTGGACGCGGGTCGAGCGCCGCCGGACGAGCGCGCGCGCGACGTCGAGGTCGACCGCCCGGCCGACCGCGCGCGCGAGCAGCAGGGCCTGGTCGTAGCCGCGCTCGAGGCGGCGCAGGGGGTGGAGCGGAACGGGGACGAGCAGCGCGTCCTCGGCGCGCGCCGCGACCGCGAGCAGCCGCCGCCCGAGCACCGCGCCCAGCGGGGCCGCGAGGTCGCGGCGCCCCCCGTGCTTGAGGGCCAGGATCCACGCGCGCCCCGCCTCCGACGCGCGGTAGTCCAAGGCGACGACCGCGCGTCCGAAGCGCGGCGGCGCCCCCCGGCACTCCGCGCACGGGTACCCATCCGGCAAGCCCCGGGGCAGGCGCCCGGCGCACCGACCGCAGCGCTCCCCCGGCGGACCCTCGGGCAGGCGGTGCTCCGCGCAGCTCCAACCGTCGTCGGCCGCCGCCCCGCACAACCGGCACGCGGGCGGGTACACGGCATCGAGCAACGCGTCGACATGCGGCCCGAGGCACCTCGCCATCCGGCGAGCGAGTGCGGCTATCCGTTCCACCCCCGGAGGACCGGTCCGAGGTGGGCACGGTTGCGCGATATCGGTTGCGCGATATTCGGTTGCGCGAGATCGGTTGCGCGAGATCGGTTGCCCGAGATCGGGCGCCGCGAGATCGGGCGCACTTGGAGAGATGGCCGCCGGACCCACGTGAACGGCGTCGCGACTACGCGGGCTCCTCCAGCTCGACCTCGCCGACGGCGATGTCGATCGATTCCTGCGGCTGCGCGCGGAGCTCGCGCGGGTCCCCCGGCAGGCCCGCTTTCGCGCGGAGCCGGGCGACGTAGGCCTCGACCGTGTCGTCGTCGAAGGACTCGACGCTGAAGAGCTCGCCCAGCTCGCGCATCGTCGCGGGATCGCCTTCGAGGTTCGGGGGGTGCTGGCGGAAGTACTGGCGGACGTAGCGCCGGAAGGCGAGCATCGACCACCACCAACCCGAGAAGAGCAGGCCGACGGCCAGGACCACGATCGCGCCGACCCACGCCATGGAGAAAGACGCCGCTCCCTGCTCGCCCACTTCGCCGTAGCGCCCGAACAGTTGCAGGCCGAAGCCGCCGAGGAGGAACGTGAAGCCCAGGTTCGTCTGGACGCGGTTGTAGATGTACTCGCGGACCGAGCGCAGCCGGCCCGAGCTGTTCCCGAAGTAGCGCTCGACGAGCCGCCGCGGGTGCTCGAAGAGGATCGCGTTGGCGATGAGGAAGCAGCCGACGATCGAAGCGACGAGGCCGAGGCTGGCCCAGTCGGGTGCGTCGAAGAATCCGGGTAGTGTCGGGTAGGACGTCGAGCCGAACATGCTCGAAACGGTAGGTGTTCGGCCGGACCCGCGCAAGGTACCCACGCGCGCGTGGCCCGGTGGCGCGGGAGTTCGTAGACTCCCCCACTCGCGGGGCCCGGAACCGGGCTCGACGGCCCTCCGGCGGGCAGGGACGCGGTCGGTGCCCCCACCCACGCCCCACTCCACGGCCCCGCGCGCGGCCTCGGGCCGCCCCAAGTCACCGAACCCAGGCATGGACAGCCCCGAGCTCGAAATCGTCAAGCGGACCGCCGCGCTCGCGCGGCTCGAGATCACGGACGCGGAAGCGCGCACTCTCGCACCGCAGTTCGCGCGAATCCTGGCGCAGTTCCAGGTGCTCACCAGCGTCGACGTGGAGGGCGTCGAGCCGATGACCGGGGCGACGCGGCTCGCGGACGTGACGCGCGCCGACGAACCGCGCGCTTCACTCCCGCGCGCCGCGACGCTCGCGAACGCGCCCGACGAGCGGGACGGGTTCTACGGCGTGCCCAAGACGATCGGGGGCGGCTCGTGAGCGCTTACGAGGAGCTGGACGCAACGGCGCTCGCCGAGTCGATCGTGCGCGGCGAGCGGACGGCGGAGGAGACGACCGCGGACGCGCTGCGCGTGATCGACGAGCGGAACGACGAGCTCTTCGCGTTCGTGTCGGTCGATCGCGAGGGCGCGCTGGCGCGTGCGCGCGCACTCGACGAGCGGCGCGCGGCCGGCGAAGCGCCGGGTCCGCTGCACGGCGTCCCCGTCGCGCTCAAGGCGAACATGTGCCTCGCGGGCGCCGAGGTCTCGTGCGCATCCAAGATCCTGGCGGGGTACCGGCCGCCGTACACCGCGACGTTCGTTCAGCGGCTCATCGACGCGGGTGCCGTGCCCGTCGGGATGACCAACATGGACGAGTTCGCGATGGGCTCGTCGTCCGAGAACTCGGCCTTCGGCGTGACGCGCAATCCCTGGGACGTCACCCGTACCCCGGGCGGCTCGTCCAGCGGGAGCGCCGTCGCCGTCGCGTCGGGCATGGTGCCCATCGCGCTCGGCTCCGACACGGGCGGCTCCGTGCGCCAGCCGGCGGCGATGTGCGGCATCGTCGGCTACAAGCCGACCTACGGGCGCGTGTCCCGCTACGGCCTCGTGGCGTTCGGCTCGTCCCTCGACCAGGTCAGCCCGTTCGCGCGCAGCACGCGCGACGCCTGCCGCGTCATGGAGGTCATCTCCGGCCCGGACGAGCTGGACTCGACCTGCGTGGACGCGCCGCCGGTCGCGGCCGGGGCGGGCACGGGCGCTCTCGCCGGCCTGCGCGTCGGGGTCCCCCCGGAGTACTTCCCGGACGATCTCGACGCGGACGTCCGGGCGTGCGTCGAGGCGGCGATCGAGGCCATGCGCGCGAAGGGCGCGGAGATCGTGCCCGTGTCCCTGCCGCACACGGACGTCGCCATCCCTACCTATTATGTGGTGGCGACGGCCGAGGCCTCGAGCAACCTCGCGCGTTACGACGGCGTGCGCTACGGCCCCCGTGCCGAAGGCGACGGGACGCTCCAGGGCATGTTCGCCGCCACGCGCGACGCAGGGTTCGGCGACGAGGTGAAGCGCCGGATCCTGCTCGGCACCTACGTGCTCTCCTCCGGTTATCACGAGGCCTGGTACGGGCGCGCGCTCCGCGTCCGGCGCCTGCTCGCGGACGAGTTCGACGTCGCGTTCCAGGAGGTCGACGTCGTCGCCTGTCCCACCGCCCCGACGGCGGCGTTCAGCCTCGGCGAGAAGAGCGCCGACCCCGTCGCCATGTACCTATCGGACACGATGACGGTGCCGGCGAGCCTGGCCGGCCTCCCCGCCTGCAGCGTGCCCTGCGGGTTCGTCGGAGCGCGTGACGCCCAGCTCCCCGTCGGGTTGCAGGTGATCGGGCGGCCGCTCGCCGACGAGCTCGTGCTCGCCGTCGCGCGCGCGTTCGAGGCGGCCACCGACCACCGGCGGCGCCCGCCGCGGAGCGCCGGAGGCGCGGCGTGAGCACGGCGGCCGCCGGCGTCGTCTCCGGGCAGACGGGCACGCGTTGGATCCCCGTCATCGGGCTCGAGGTGCACTGCCAGCTCGACACGCGGACGAAGCTCTTCTGCGGCTGCGAGTACAGCTTCGGCGCCGAGCCCAACACGATCACGTGCCCCGTGTGCACCGCCCAGCCGGGGGCGCTCCCGGTCCTGAACAGCGCGGCGCTCGAGTACGCCGTCCGCGCGGCCCTCGCCTTGAACGCGGACGTGGCGCCCGTCAGCAAGTTCGACCGCAAGAACTACTTCTATTGCGACCTGCCCAAGGGCTACCAGATCAGCCAGTTCGACCTGCCCTACTGCACCGGCGGCGGGATCCAGCTCGCCTCGGGCAAGTTCATCCGGCTGACCCGGATCCACATGGAGGAGGACGCCGGCAAGGCGATCCACGACCGCGGCGACGCCACGCTCGTCGACCTGAACCGCGCCGGCGTGCCGCTGATCGAGTCGGTGACCGAAGCCGACATGTGCTCGGCCGACGAGGCCCACGAGTACCTCACCGCGCTCAAGGAGATCTTCCAGTACATCGGCGTCTCCGACTGCGACATGGAGAAAGGCTCCCTGCGCTGCGACGTCAACGTGTCGGTGCACCCGGAGGGCGAGCCCTGGCGCACGAAGGTCGAGGTCAAGAACCTGAACTCGTTCCGCAACGTGCGCGCCTCGATCCAGTACGAGATCGCGCGGCAGATCGAGGCGTACGAGACCGGCGATCCCGCGCAGTACCCCGAGCAGGAGACCCGGCTCTTCGACGTCGCCGCGGGGGTCACGCGCACGATGCGCTCGAAGGAGGACGCGCACGACTACCGCTACTTCCCCGACCCCGACCTGCCGCTCGTCACGGTCGACGCCGTGCTCATCGAGCGCCAGCGCGGACTGCTCCCCGAGCTGCCGGTCGCGCGCCGAGCACGGTACGAGTCGGAGCTGGGTCTCTCCGCGTACGACGCCGGCGTCATGACCGCCGCGCGCGACGTGGCCGATTTCTTCGAGACGGTCGTGCGCGTGGGCGGCGACCCCAAGGCAGCGGCGAACTGGATCGCGAACGACGTCCTGCGCGCGCTCTCCGATCCCGATGTCGCGGCGAGCTCTATCCTCGAGCTCCTGGTCAAGCCGAACGACCTGGCCGAGCTGATCGCGCTCGTCGGAGACGGCACGGTGAGCAAGAACGCCGGCCGCGAGGTGCTCGACGAGATGCTGCGTTCAGGGGCCCGCGCGAAGGACGTCGTGCAAGCGATGGGCCTCGAGCAGGTTCAGGACACCAGCCAGATCGACGAGTGGTGCCGCGCCGCGCTCGCGGGCCGCGAGGCGACCGTCGCGGACGTCCGGGCCGGCAACCTGAAGGCCATCGGGGCCTTGATGGGGCCCGTGATGCAGGCCTCGAAGGGCAGCGCCGACCCGCAGCTCGTGCGCGCGGCCTTGCTGCGCATCATCGGCGAAGAGGGCTGATGGAGCGGGTCCCGGTCGCGCAGCTCATCGATCTCGAGCGCCTCGGCCGCGACGGCCGGCCGCCCACGCCACGAGCGATCCGTGAAGCCCTGCCCAAGGGCTGGGTGCTCGACGGTGACGGTCACACGGCGCGCCGCGACCTGCGCGTGCTCGCGCGCGACGGTTGGGTGCTCGTGCTCGGGCTCGTCACCTTCGGCGCGGCCGGCCTCGGGCTGTTCTGGCAGACCTTCCCCCGCGGCTGGGGCGGGCTCGCGCGCTTCGGCGTCATGGTGGCGATCGTGCTCGTCGCCGGCGGGTTCGTGGCGCCGATCATCACGCGCGCGCTCATGAAGCGCTGACAGTACGGAGCCAGAGCAAATTCCGCCGGCTATTGCGACTGATTGTCCGGTGCTATGCACCGGACAATCAGTCGCAATAGCCGGCGGAATTTGCTCTGGCTCCGTACTGTCAGCGCGCGCGGTACAGCAGCGCCGGCCGACTGGCCGCCCCCGTCACCGGCATGAACGCGTCGTCGGCCCCGAAGAGCGGCGTCGGCGGGTGGTAGTGGCGCGCGAGCAGCGGCAGGTCGTCCCAGGGCGAGTCGAGCACGATCGCGCTCCAGCGTCGCGCCACGAGCGCACTCTCGAGCGAGCGCACGAACG